>OJGS01000001.1_pt1 | contig 224296 bp, 215 predicted proteins | sample 1594531 | NCBI WGS metagenome assembly OJGS01 (sample SAMN05416816, study PRJEB24817) | seawater metagenome | isolation source: Sea water | place: Canada:Atlantic | collected 2013-07 | reverse complement strand
CACACTGCATATCGTCGGCAGCGTCAGATGTGTATAAGAGACAGGCTCACAATCGCCGCATGAATGGCGGCGATTACAACTACATCTGGCAGGCCAGTGACTGGCCGAACTGGCGCTTCGACCTGGCGGCGCTGGCTGGCCCCATGGCTGAGGTCAGTCGCGCCCAGGGGCTGTTGATGGGCCGCCTGGCCGACGTGGGCATGGCCCTGCGTGACCAGGCGAGCCTGGCGGCGCTTACCGAAGACGTGGTCAGGACCAGCGAGATCGAGGGCGAGCAGCTCAACGTCGAATCCGTGCGCTCGTCCATCGCCCGCAGGCTGGGCGTGGACATCGGCGCGCTTGCACCGGTCGATCGGCACGTCGAGGGCGTGGTCGAGATGGTGCTGGATGCCACGGCCAACTGCCAAGCACGAATCACGCAGGCGCGATTGTTCGGCTGGCATGCCGCGCTGTTTCCTACCGGCTACTCCGGTCTTGCCAAGATCAAGGTCGGCGGCTGGCGCGACGATGCCAGTGGTCCGATGCAGGTGGTGTCCGGACCCATCGGTCGCCAACGGGTGCATTTCGAGGCGCCCCACGCCGAGCGTCTGGAGGCCGAAACCAGCCGCTTCCTCGACTGGCTGAACGGGCCATCGAACGAACCACCACTGATCAAAGCGGGGCTCGGCCATCTGTGGTTCGTCACGCTGCACCCGTTCGACGATGGCAATGGCCGTATCGCCCGGGCCATCGGCGACCTGCTGCTGGCACGCGCCGAGGGCAGCCCGCAACGCTTCTACAGTTTGTCGGCGCAGATCCAGCGCGAACGCAAGGCTTACTACGACATCCTGGAGCGGACCCAGAAGCGGTCGCTGGACGTCACCGAGTGGCTGGCCTGGTTCCTCGACACGCTCCATCGCGCCGTTGATCAGGCGCAGCACACACTCGACGCCGTGCTGACCAAGACGCGGTTCTGGCAGCGCTGGGCGACCACACCACTGAACGAGCGACAGGTGAAATTGCTGAACAAGTTGCTCGACGGGTTCGAAGGCAAGCTCACCAGCAGCAAGTGGGCGGCCATCGCCAAGTGCTCGCCGGACACGGCCCTGCGCGACATCAACGATCTGCTTGCGCGGGGTGTCCTGCGGAAATCGGATGCGGGCGGGCGCAGTACCAGCTATGTATTGGATGATGTTCCAACGGGGGAGCGCGCATGAAGAAGGACGCAGACGACGCGGAGAATGCCATCATCAGCTCATCCGAGAAGCTCATCTCTGGATCTCCTTGAGCAAGACATCGCCGCGCACCCCGAACGGTTGCAGCCCATCACTGCCGAGCAGGTGCAGCGCGCTCAATCGTTGGGTGGAGGCGTCTCGGTAGAGCTTGACACTCCACTGCCGCCAGACGACGGATAACTCAGATCCACAGAGGAATCGCTTGGCTCGCGGGCCGAACAGCGCCTTCACGGACGCCTGCCAACTCATTCGGAAGCGACCACGATGGACGTCGTTCAACTGGATCAAAAAGCGAGGGGCGCTTGTCGTGCTGCTGTCAGCGCCGCCTTCGGCACAGACATCAGCCGCCATGCTGACCCAAACCCGGAATCGAGCCCGCGTCCGCATGGGGTTCAAACGGAGGGCTTGGCGGCTGCGTCGGTGAGCCTCCGAATCGTCAGGGCGCAGCGTTGTTCAATCAAGGCATTGATTTGCTCAACCACGGCATTGCCGGCAAAACGGTGGGCGGGGTCAGACTGGAGCTTGCGCGCCGTCGCAGGCAGTAACTTTGCCAATTCCAGAATGCGCCGTTTGGCCTGAGCCTTGGTAAAGGCGACGCCTTCGGCGAACTGCTGCCAGTGACGCGCCTGGACTTCGCTGAAGTTGTACTTGCTGCCGATTTTCATCGCCATCTTCTGCGCCAGTGTTGGATACACCGCCGTCGAGAGCGTGTCGTAAAGCGGTGCCAGAACGGGGGCTTTGCCTGACTTCCCACCCAAATACAGCAGAGAGAAATTCTTGGCGTGCGCATCATGATTGCCGATCAGCGCATTGAAGATCACGTCGTCGAGCAGTCGCAGGACCTGCGGCGCACTGGGGCGCGTCACACTGCGCACCAGATCAAAACACTGCGCCAGATCAGGGCCACCTTCATTCTGGCACTTCATTTCTGGCACCACGCCAAGTGCCTGGCAGAAGTCCTCTTGATGAAGCCGTTGCCGGTGCCCTTGGGTGTCGATCAGTCGGTCGTAGCGTTCAACCAGCAGAAACGAGCGATCCAACACCCAGTGAACTTTCGATTTCGCTGGGTTGAGCTGCATGGCCTCAGCCAGTGCCATGCAAAATCCCTCGTTGATCACGCTGTCTTCAACGGCGCGGATGGGCGGTTTCAGGATGTGGGAGCTCGGCGTGCCGCTGAGGGGCAGCCCGATGCGCGCACCATCGAACACCACTGGCAACTTGTCCTGGGCACCCGCCAGGGAAAGCCGCAAGCCGTCTTTGCCTGCCAGCATGGGGCGACGCGGCAATTCATCCAAGATGGCAACGACTTCGTCGTTGCTCAGCCATTGAACGTCATCGCTGCGGCTCGGCACAGGCAAGGCCTGCCCCGGCTCAAGGAACGTCACGGCCCCGGCGCATTCGCCACCGATGTGGTCCAGCAGTGCAAAGTCGTTCTGGCCAGACACCTGAAACTGCTGCGCAATCAGGCGGCGCATCTGCCCTTCGGGTAGAAGGCCAGCAAAGAAGGGACGTGTTTTGCGATCATCGAACGGCTCCGCTTGCAGGGGCAGCGAGGCGGACAAGGCAACGGCGTCTTTGCGTGACAGCCAACCGGGTGTGTAGCAAAAGTTTAGTCGCCCATCGATCAGGGCCAGGGTGCCGACACGATCGGCGAAAAGCCAGACGTCCAGCTCATGCGCCATGGTTGCCACCCTCGCGTTGATCGTTGGCCACGGATGGTGGCAACCCGCTCAACAGGACCTCTCCACCCAAGGCATCAATGACCCGCAGCACGTTTTCCAGCCGCAAGGTGGGCTTGCCTGCCTCAAGATCGACAATGAAGCGCACGCCCACCCCCGCTGCCAGCGCCAACTGGGGCTGCGTCAGTCCGAGCTGCTTGCGAGCGGCACGTAGTGCATCGCCGAGTTGTTGAGGGGATCGAATGGAGGTCATGGCTTGCCCGGTTTCCCGATCGGGAATTTATCCACCACAACCGGACTAAGTGCAAGCGATATTTCCCGATCGGGAATATACGTGTGATCAGGCGATGGATTGGCCCAATATTTCCCGATCGGGAATCGTACGTGTGCCTCGCTTCCAAATCGACGCCCCTTCTACACCCAATGTGGCGCGGTTCGCCCGTCGCATGCCTGAGCTGCGCTACTTTCTCTTCTTGGCGGAGAAAGACGCCATCACTCTCTGCAACAATTGCGGCGAATCGTTCGGCGCAACCTATCGCTTGGCCGGTGCGCGGAACAGCGCCTTCATGGACGCCTGACAACTCACGCGCAAGGCAAATCGTGGCGGCGTCCGCGAACAGCGCGAACGCCTGGTGCAGAGCCCTGGATCTGCGGCCCGCCGTCACGCTGCGGCTACCAGACGTTCAGCAATCCGTTGGTCGCCAGCACCGAGGTGGTGTGCAGCCCGATGGGGCCGCCATCGAGCTGGGTGATCACGCCGCCGGCCTCGCGGACGATGACGGTGAGGGCGGCAATGTCGAGGATGTTGAGGTCGGATTCGATGACCGCGTCGATGCGGCCGCTGGCGAGCAGGTGGTAGTGCAGAAAATCGGCGTAGCCGCGAATGCGGTGCAGCTTGGGAATGAGCCGGCCGAGCCTGGCCCAGTCGGGCGAGGCCGCCAGGGTTGCGAGGTTGCCGGTTGAGAGCGTGGCCTTGGCCAGGGTGTCGATGGTGCTGACATGAATGCGCTCGCCGTCGAGCCATGCGCCTTCGCCCTTGACCGCCCAGGCGGTTTCACCGCTGCCGTTCCAGCATGGCGCGCAGCTCACGCCCATGACCAGTTCGCCGCGGTGCATGAGTGCGATCTGCACCGAGAACATGGGGTAGCCGCGCACGAAGGCCTTGGTGCCGTCGATGGGGTCGATCAGCCACAGGTATTCGGCGTCGGTGTCGCCGCGCCCCAGTTCTTCGCCGTAGTGGGCGTGGTCGGGGAATGCGGCGGACAGGGTGTCGCGGATGATCTTCTCGGCCGCGATGTCGACCTCGGTGACCGGCGACGCATCGGCCTTGAGCTGTACGTCGAACTGACCGCGATAGGCTTTGCGGATGAGGGCTGCGGCGGCATCGGCGGCGGCGCGGGCAACTTCGAGGTGTGGGGCGTAAGACATGGATCAGGAGCGCGGTGCGGGGGGCGCCGGATTATCGCAGATGCCCCTGGAGCGCCTCGGCCGCCCGGTGGCGGCGGCGTGAGCATTCCACTGGCGGGCGGGAGGGACTGCCCCGGCGGGGCAGTCCCTGTGGCCTTGATCGCGGCACCGCATCGGGCGGCGCGGTCACGTCACGTCACGCCGTCACCGATACCGGGTGCGGTCGGCGCTGACGGCGTGGCGCTCAATGCACCTTACGGCTCATGCCCTTGAGGTGCTCGGCGCTTTTCTGCGGCTTGACCGGGCCGCCGCGGCCACCCCGACCCTGCGGACGCGGACCGGCGCCCGGCGGATTGGGGCGGCGCTGGCCCTGACGCTGCGGCGGCCGCGCCGGGCGGTCGTCGGCTTCACCCGGCGCGCCGGGCTTGGCGCTGAGGGTGTAGCCCTCGATTACGAACACCGGAATGGTCTGGCGAATGAGCCGTTCGATCTGCTTGAGGTAGCCGCGCTCGTCGTGGGCGACCAGCGAGATGGCCTCGCCCACGGCGCCGGCGCGACCGGTGCGGCCGATGCGGTGCACATAGTCTTCGGGCACGTTGGGCAGTTCGTAGTTGATGACGTGGGGCAGGTTTTCGATGTCGATGCCGCGGGCGGCAATGTCGGTGGCGACCAGCACGCGCACGCTGCCGTCCTTGAAGCCGGCCAGCGCCTTGGTGCGGGCGCCCTGGCTTTTGTTGCCGTGCAGGGCGGCGGCGGTGAGGCCGTCTTTTTCAAGCCGCTCGCAGAGGCGGTTGGCGCCGTGCTTGGTGCGGGTGAAGACCAGCACCTGCTTCCAGTTGCCGCGCGACACCATGAAGCCCAGCAGCCCGGCCTTGTCGGCCTTTTCGGCAAAGATGGCGCGCTGGTCCACCAGTTGCGTGGCGGTGTTGCGCGGGGCGATGTCGATGCTGACCGGATTGGTGAGCAGCCCTTCGGCCAGGCCGCGAATGTCGGGCGAGAAGGTGGCCGAGAACATCAGGTTCTGGCGCCTGGCCGGCAGTTGCTTGAGGACGCGCTTGATGTCGGGCATGAAGCCCATGTCGAGCATGCGGTCGGCTTCGTCGAGCACCAGAATCTCGATTTTGGACAGGTCGAGCACGCCCTGTCCGGTGAGGTCGAGCAGGCGGCCGGGCGTGGCGATGATGATGTCCAGCCCGCGACGCACGCGGTCGATCTGCGGGTTGATGCCCACACCGCCAAAAATCACGGCGTGCTTGACGGTGACGTCGCGGCCGTAGGCGACCACCGACTCACCGACCTGCGCGGCCAGTTCGCGGGTGGGTACCAGCACCAGAATGCGCGGCGCCTTGCCACCCTCGCGGGGGTTGGTGACCAGATGTTGCAGCAGCGGCAGGGTGAAGGCAGCGGTTTTGCCGGTGCCGGTCTGGGCGGCGGCGAGCACGTCGCGGCCGGCCAGCACTTCGGGAATGGCCTTGGCCTGAATGGGCGTGGGCGTGGTGTAGCCCTCACGCTCGATGGCACGCATGAGAGCGGCATCTAGGCCGAGTTCTGAAAAAGACATGGGTAAGACTCCGGAGCCGGATCAACGGCACTTGAGGGCCGTGCAAAAAAATGAAAGGCGGGGGACCGACTTGGTGCGGACGCCTGCACGGTGGGGCGTCTACGACGGGTCTCGCTGGGAAGATCACGACGCAACACCGAAATCTTGTGTGATCAGGCTCGCGTCAACCGAAAACGCTGCGTCAGGGCATCAGGGCAGGTTCGGGCGGCGGTAGTATAGAGCAATCCCGGCGCCCTTCCGCGTGCCGGGTCAAATACCTGTTTAACCCCGCATCCCCGATCGCTTGCCCCACGATCATTGGGGCGTGAGTGCGCCCATCGCACCCTTCGGCGTCGTTGCAATATATTGCAATTCTGACTGCGATGTCCCAAGCTGGGCACATGAAGGCGATCTGCTGGGCAGGACGGAGCCTGGACGACCTGAAGGGCTTTCCTCTGGATGCCAAGCAGGAGGCTGGCTTCCAACTGGATCGCGTTCAGCGCGGACTAGACCCGAATAACTGGAAGCCGATCAAGACGGTCGGGCCAGGCGTTCGGGAAATTCGGATCAAGATCGATCCAAACGACCAATACCGCGTGCTGTACGTGGCCGAGATCGAGGGCCGTGTGTTGGTGCTACACGCTTTCCAGAAGAAAACGCAGCGCACCGCGAAAGCGGATATCGATCTGGCAAGAGCGCGCCTGTCGGCGGCACTGAAGGAGCTTCGGAAATGACTGAACAAACACTGACCAAGGGCGACCCTCGGGGCGTCTTCTATGACCTGTTCGAGGAAGAGGAGGCAGCCGAGCTGGTCATGCGCGCTCAGATCGTCAATGCCCTTCAGGCGTGGCTGAGTGAGTCGCGGGATAACCAGAGGGTGCTCAGCAAACGACTGGGGGTCGACAAGTCCCGCGTGTCGGAGGTCAAGCACGGCAAAGTCGAGAAATTCAGCCTCGACAATCTGGTGCGCCTTGCCCAGCGCGCTGGACTGAAGCCGAAGCTGAGAATCGGCGTGTAACTGGATTTCTCACATCATGAGCGACGCTGCTCCCCTACGCAGGGAAAGTGGGGTCACATTGCGGGCTGTGCGCGGAAAGACCTTGAACGGAAGCGGCAATCAACCCCTTCGCGCACGCAACGGAAGGCGCCTGCGCGGTTGATGCCTGAACCGGCAGGCCTGCCACCGTGGCGGCGCAGGTCATCGTGGGTACACCCTGCAGGGTGTCGTATGGTGTGCAGGGTCAGCGCGTCGATATTTTGCGGGTGTTCCATGGCCAACGACGATGGCCGTCGCAACGGTAACGACCGCCCGTGATTCGATGCGCTGTCGCCCCGATGACCCCCCTTCCGCAAGGAGAGCACCATGTTCCGTTTAGATCGAATTGCCCTGTTGAGCGCAGCGGCCCTGTTTGCCGCCTGTTCCGCCGAGACGCCGTCCACCCCGGGCGCTGAGCCTGCGGCCGACACCGAACAGGCCGCCGCATCGCCTACGCCCACGTCCACGCCTGCACCGACCCAACAGCCCGCCGCATCACCTGCCCCTGTCGCCGACACGCCGCCGCCCGCCGCGAGCGCGCCAGACGGCGCCGAGGTGTACTTCGTCTCGCCCGCCGACGGTGACGAGGTTGAAGGCGAGGTGAAGGTGGTGTTCGGCCTGCGCAACATGGAGGTGGTGCCCGCCGGTGACATGACGAAAAACGCCGGGCATCACCACCTGCTGATCGACGCGCCCGAGGTGGCGATGGACGCGCCGTTGCCGTCCACCGAGCAGATCGTCCATTTTGGCGGTGGCCAGACCGAAACCACGCTCACGCTGGCGCCCGGCGAACACACGCTGCAACTGCTGCTGGGCGATGGCCTGCATCGGCCGCACAATCCGCCGGTCATGTCTGAGAAAATCACCATCACGGTGAAATAGCGCGGCGCCCGGTCAACCGCGACGCGTCGGCCTCACCCGCAGGCCGGTGCGTCGTTTTGCGTGTGCGGCCCAACAACGTAAAAACATCACAAGATCAACACACAGGAGTGAAGAAGATGAAGGTGAAATCAAGCGTGGCAGTGGTCAGCGGCGGCGCATCGGGTCTGGGTGAGGCCACCGTGCGCCACCTGCACGCCGGTGGCGCGTCGGTGGTGATTGCCGATCGCGACACGGCGCGCGGCGAAGCTCTGGCCAAGGAACTGGGCGAGCGCGCCCGTTTTGCACAGTGCGACGTGTGCAACGAGGCCGAGGCACAGGCGGCGGTGGCACTCGCGGTCAGCGCCTTTGGCGGCCTCAATGTGCTGGTCAACTGCGCGGGCGTGGGCACCCCCGCCAAGATGCTGGGCAAGGACGGCCCGCTGGGGCTGGACGTGTTCAACCGCATCATCCAGATCAACCTGGTGGGCAGCTTCAACATGATGCGGCTGGCCGCGGCGCAGATGGCCACCCAGGCGCCCGACGACGGCGGCGAACGCGGCGTGATGATCAACACCGCCTCGGTGGCGGCGTTCGATGGTCAGATTGGCCAGCCGGCCTATGCCGCCTCCAAAGCCGGTGTGGTGGGCATGACCCTGCCGATTGCCCGCGAACTGGCCCGCAGCGGCATTCGCGTGCTGACCATTGCGCCGGGGCTGTTTGAAACCCCGATGATGGCCTCGCTGCCGGAAGAAGCACGCCGCTCGCTGGGGGCGTCGGTGCCCTTCCCTTCGCGCCTTGGCAAGCCGTCGGAGTACGCGCTGCTGGTGGAGTCGATGGTCATCAACCCGATGTTCAACGGCGAAACCGTGCGGCTCGATGGTGCGCTGCGCATGGCGCCAAAATGACGCCTGGCGGGCATACCGCACTGCAACATTGATGCCCAGGTGCCAAAATGCCCCTTCATTCGCAACGATTGAAGGGGTTTTTCATGTCGTTTCCGGTCGCAGAGTACCTGGCAATTGCCCGGCCATTTCTGATCAACGTGCTGGCCGCGCTGGCCATTTTCATCATCGGCAAATGGGCGGTCGGCATCGCCCTGAACCTGCTCAAAAAGGCCATGACGCGCGGCCGCATGGTCGAGACGCTGGTCAGCTTTCTGAGCAACGTCATCTATGGCCTCGCCATGGCCGTGGTGATTATCTCGGCGCTGGGCCAGGTGGGGGTCAGCACAACCTCGGCAGCGGCCATTCTGGGCGGTGCGGCGCTGGCCATTGGTCTGTCGCTGCAGGGTCAGCTGTCAAGCCTGGCCGCGGGGGTGATTCTGATCATCTTTCGCCCCTTCAAGAAGGGTGATTTCGTGAAGATCGGCGGCGAGATGGGGGTGGTCGATGAGATCAAGATCATCCACACCGTGCTGAAATCACTCGACAACCAGTTCGTGATCGTGCCGAACAACAATGTGACCACCAATGTGATCACCAACTTCTCGGCATTGCCGACACGCCGGGTCGACCTGACCATTGGCATCGGCTACGGCTCGGACCTGCTCAAGGCCAAGCGCGTGCTGCAGGAACTGGTCGACAGCGAGCCACGGCGCCTGGAAGAACCGGCCAGCTCGATCGTGGTGACCAACCTGGGCGACAACTCGGTCGACTTCGCGGTGCGCTTCTGGGTCAACAGCGGCGACTGGTGGTCGACGCGCTGCGAGACCATCGAGCGGATCAAACTGCGCTTTGACGCCGAAGACATCGAAATCCCCTTCCCGCAGCGCACGGTGCACCACGTGGGCTTGCCGGCCGCCAACGACAAACTGCCGAACCCGGTCGCCAAGTAAGGCTCTCGCGTCACCGTTGTGACCAGCCGCAGCCGGGTCCGGGCTGCGGCTTTTTTATGGCACTTTGCAATTGGTGGCTGGATGGGCGCTGCAGCCGGCGCAGCACCCGCACCCGGTGATGGGCCGCAAAGGTCCGCAGCGCCGGCCCATCCCACGTGCGGCCGCATGCCCCGTCCGGTCACTATGTGAACCACAGTTGACACACCTTCACCTGATCAATACAGTTGACACAGGGTCGAGCTGGTCAAGAGCGCGACGTTTGATCGCTGGCTCGATGGGCTTCGGGACCGCCGGGCCAAGGCACGGATCGAGGTGCGGCTGCGGCGCTTGAGCCTCGGCAATCCCGGCGACGTGAAGTCCGTTGGCGACGGCATCTTGGAGCTGCGGATCGACCACGGCCCGGTTACCGGGTGTATTTCATGCGGCGCGGTGTTCTGCTGGTGCTGTTGTTGTGCGGTGGCGACAAATCCAGCCAGCAGAAGGACATCGCACAGGCCAAGTTGATCGCCGAGCACTTCGAGGACTAAGTGATGCCCAAGGAAACCTTCAGCCGCTATGACACGGCGGACTACCTCAAGACCGAGGAAGACATCGCGCTCTACCTCGAAGCCGTGATGGAAGAAGCGAGCGACGACCCCGCGCTCATCACTCATGCGTTGGGCGACATCGCCCGCGCCCGCAACATGAGCCAGTTGGCCCGCGACACCGGCATGACCCGAGAGGGGCTTTACAAGGCCCTCTCGGGCGATGGCAACCCCACGTTCGCCACGGTGCTGAAGGTGGCCAAGGCACTGGGCTTGCAGCTGCAGTTCAAAGCCGCGTCGGCGCGCTAACAGGCGGGTGCAAATGTCGCCTCCTCCCCTGACGTTCTCATCCGCCCCGGATTGTTCGACGCGGGCCCGACGCCGTGCGAACTGAACTCGCGGCCTTGATCCCGCCAAGGGCCTCCATCAGACGCTTGGATTTTTTCACCCACCTGCGCTGGCCTGTTGGGGCACCCCTGTCGCGACGGCTTTCCGACGCGCCCTAAAGTTTTTCGACACGGCGCCGATAGCAGGATGATCCCCCTGCGCGGAAACCGTCATGAAAGTCACCCCTCTCCCGAATATCGCAGCGCCGCGCGCGCCGCTGCCCACGGCGCCCCCCAGCGGCCAGGACCCTGCGCCGCCCGTCGCCCGAGCCGCGGGCCTGTCGCTTTCGGATGCCGCCCGCGCGCCCGGCGCCTTGCCGCAAAGCCCGCTGCAACAGGCGTCACGGCTCAGCGAACTGCGCACGGCGATCACCGAGGGCCATTACCAGGTCGACCCGACATTGATCGCGGAACGGCTCTTGCAGTGGCAGTTGTGACCGCCCGCATTCGGGCCATTTCGGGAGCTGCCCATGTCAACCGATGCCCTGGCGCACACCCTCACGCAGCTTCAGCACGCATTGACCCACGCGCCCGACCAGGTTGACGCGGCCAACCGGGCGCTGCGCGCGCAGCTTGACCGGCTGCGCCAGCGCCCGACCTCGCTCACCGCCGACCAGCTTGGGCAAGCCCGCGGCCAGTTGCAGACACTGGCCGAACTGGCACGCCTGCGCCTGCACGCCGCACGCCGGTTGCAGGGTGCGTTGCGCGCCGAGGTGCCCACCGCGTATGGCAGACACGGCCAGCTGCGATGAAGGCGGACACGCCCCTCGACAGCACCCGCCTGCTGATCAGCGGCCTGGCAAAACAGCGCGCGCGGCTGCTGCTGACGGTGCCGGGTCTGGACCGGCAATCGGCCGTCATTCCGCCTGAATTGATGGGCGACGAGGGCTACGCCTTCGTCACCCTGTTGACCCCGCAGGAGCCCACCCTGTGGCTGCCGCCCGACACCGAGGTGCAGGCCGAGGGCCGCCTGCACGGCGCCCGCGTGCACATCACCAGCGCGCTGCGGCAATTGACGCGCGGCCGTGATGAATGGCGCCTCGACGTCCATTGGCCCACGCAGGTGCAGCACGTGCAGCGGCGCCAGGCGTTTCGCGCCGATGTGCCCGCCGAACATGGCATGGCCCAGGCCCGTTTGCGCCAGGGCGACGCCGAGCCGGTCCCGGCCACGGTGCGCGACATCAGCCTCACCGGCGTGGGCCTGCAACCGCCGCGTCACTGGACGCCCGACAACGATCAGCCGCTCACCTGCGAGTGGAGCGTCAGAAACGCGAAGGTGACGCTGCCGCTGGAGGTGCGCCATGTCAGCAGCAGCGCCCAGGGCACGCATCTGGGTGCGCGCTTTCTGCAGCCGGCCGCCAGCGCCTTGCAACTGCTGCGGCAGTGGGTGCTGGAGCTGGAGCGTTATGGCTTGCGCCGGCGGCAGGCCGACATGGCCTGAACCCTCAACCGCTGAGCAGGGCCTCGATGTTGTCGAGGTCACGATGGTTCTCCAGCAGCGCCACCAGGGTGCGCCCGACCGCCAGCCCGGAGCCATTGAGGGTGTGCAGCAGCTCGGGCTTGCCCAGCGCATTGCGAAACCGCGCCTGCATGCGCCGCGCCTGATAGCTCTCGAAGTTGGAACAGGAACTGATCTCGCGATACCGCCGCTGCGACGGCAGCCACACTTCGATGTCGTAAGTCTTGGCGCTGCCGGCGCCCATGTCGCCGGTGCACAGCACCACGGTGCGATACGGCAGTTGCAGGCGCTGCAAAATCACTTCGGCGTGGCCGGTGAGCGCCTCCAGCGCGGCGGTGGATTCGTCCGGCCGCACCGCCTGCACCAGCTCCACCTTTTCAAACTGGTGCTGGCGAATCATGCCGCGCGTGTCGCGCCCGGCGCTGCCGGCCTCTGAGCGGAAACACGGGGTGTGGCAGACCCATTTTCGCGGCAGGTCGGCGGCGTCGAGAATCTCGCCCCGCAGCAGGTTGGTGACCGGCACTTCGGCGGTGGGAATCAGGTACCAGCCCTCGTCGCCTTCGAGCTTGAACAGGTCGGCCTCGAACTTGGGCAGCTGGCCGGTGCCGCGCAGCGAATCGCGGTTGACGATGTACGGCACGTACAGCTCTTCGTAGCCATGCTCGGTGGTGTGGATGTTGAGCATGAACTGCACCAGCTTGCGGTGGATGCGCGCCAACTGCCCCTTGAGCACGGTGAAGCGCGCGCCGGTCAGCTTGGCCCCGGCGGCAAAGTCCATGAGGCCCGCCGCTTCGCCCAGCGTGACGTGGTCGGGCGCGTCGGCCTGGTCGACGACGGTGCCCCAGCGGCGCACCTCGACGTTGTCGGCTTCAGTGGCGCCATTGGGCACATCGGCCTGCGGGATGTTGGGCAGCGCGGCGGTGAACTCGTCGAACTCGGCCTGCACCTGGTCCAGCGCGGCCTCGGCGGTCTGCAGGCGGCTTTTCAGCTGCTCCATCTCGGCCATCACCGGGGCGATGTCGCCGCCCTGCTTCTTGACCAGACCGATGTCTTTAGAGCGACGGTTGCGCTCGGCCTGAAGCTGCTCAGTTTCGGTCTGCAGGGCCTTGCGGCGGGTTTCGAGCGCGGTGACGGCGTCGGTGTCGAGCGCGTAACCGCGCCGGGCAAGGCCCGCTGCGACGGCCGGCAGGTCAGCGCGCAGTTGCTTGGGGTCGAGCATGAATCAGGCTTCCGAAACGATTGAGGCCGCGAATTATACGGATGCCTTGAGTCCCGCCAGCCACAGGCCCGCTGCACAGGCGATCACCGCCGCGCCGACATTGAGCAGCACGTTGAGCAGCGCCAGCAGCGGCTGCTCGCGCAGCAGTTGCACGGTTTCGAGCGAGAACGCCGAGAAGGTGGTGAAGCCGCCCAGCAGGCCGACCATCAGGCCTGCGCGCAGCGCTTCGGGCCAGTCGCGCGCGGCAACCGCCAGCAGGCCGATCACCAGGCCGCCCAGGGCGTTCACCAGCAGGGTCCACCACGGAAATCCCGCCGCCGCGCCAAACACCAGCTTCACCGCGTAACGGGCCAGCGAGCCCAGGGCGCCCCCAGCCGCCACCGCCAGCCAGGCCGTCATGAGGGCGTGCGCCGGGCGCGCAGGCGCGCCAGTTTTTCGCCGATCTTGATCTCCAGCCCCCGATCCACCGGCGCGTAAAAGCGCTGCGGCGCCATGCCCTCGGGCCAGTAACCCTGCCCCAGCGCGACGCCGCCTTCGTGGTCGGGATCATATTGATAGCCGTCGCCGTAGCCGAGCGTCTTCATCAGGCCGGTGGGCGCATTGCGCAGGTGCAGGGGCACTTCGCGCGAGCCGTCGCGCTGAATCAGCCCGCGCGCGGTCTTGAACGCCACGTAGGCGGCGTTGCTCTTTGGCGCCACGGCCAGGTACAGCACCGCCTCGGCAATGGCCAGCTCGCCCTCGGGCGCGCCCAGCCGGTCGAAGGTGTCCCAGGCGCTGAGGCACAGGGGCAGCGCACGCGGGTCGGCAAGGCCAATGTCTTCGCTGGCCATGCGCGTCACCCGGCGCAGCAGATAGGCCGGGTCGCAGCCGCCGTCGAGCATGCGCAGCAACCAGTACAGGGCGGCATCGGGGTCGGAGCCGCGCACCGCCTTGTGCAGGGCCGAGATCTGGTCGTAGAACTGCTCGCCGCCCTTGTCGAAGCGGCGCAGCCCACGGCCCAGCAAGCGCGCCAGGCCGTCGTCGTCCAGGGTCACGCCCGCCGCGATGCCGGCCGCCACGGTTTCAAGCAGGATCAGGGCGCGCCGCGCGTCACCATCGGCGGCGCGGGCGATGTGGTCAAGAATGTCGGACGGGACGAAATCGGCCGCCTTGCCGAGGCCGCGTTCGCCGTCGGTCAGCGCGCGGTTCAGCAGCGGCCGCAGGTCGTCGGCGGTGAGCGGGTTGAGCACCATCACCCGCAGCCGCGACAGCAGGGCGCTGTTGAGTTCGAACGACGGGTTCTCGGTGGTGGCGCCCACCAGGATCAGGGCGCCGGATTCGACATGCGGCAGCAGGGCATCCTGCTGCGCCTTGTTGAAGCGGTGAATCTCGTCAACGAACAACAGCGTGCGGCGCGGCTGCGCGGCCAGCGCGCGCTCGACGGCGGCGCGGATGTCCTTGACGCCGGCCAGAACGGCCGACAGGGTTTCGAACACCGCGTCGGTGCCCTGCGCCAGCAGCCGCGCAAGGGTGGTCTTGCCGACGCCGGGCGGACCCCAGAACACCAGCGAGGGCAGGTGCCCCGCCTCCAGCACGGCGCGCAGCGGGGCGTCTGCCGCCAGCAGGTGCGGCTGGCCGATCACCTCGTCGAGATGACGCGGCCGCATGCGCTCGGCCAGCGGTTGCAGATGTGAGGTTGCCGCCATGAGGCGAAAGTGTGCCTGCTTTGCGGGCGTGCGGCGCGCGCTGTCGCCTCAGTTCTCGCCGATCACCGTGTGGCCGCGCGGCGGGGTGAATTCGAAGCGGTCGCGGGCGAAGCGCGGGTTGATCTTGATGTCGTCAAAGCGCACATCGGTGGTGCCGCCCAGCGGATCGCTGAAGGTCAGCTGCACCGGCACGCTGCCGCGCAGCCAGACGTCGATGCGGTCGAATTCACTGTCGGCGGTCTGCGGGGTCAGGCGCCAGCCCTGCGCGCCCTTTGGGCTTTCGTCGGTGGGCGGCAGGGCGAGCACATCGAAGCCTTTGCCCAGGCTGTCGCCGCTGGCGAGCAGCGAGGCGGGCGTGCCGGCCAGCGCGGCCTCGGCCGGGCGGCGGGTGACCTGCTTGAGGTCGGGGTCGTGCACCCAGACGGTTTGGCCGTTGGCAACAATGGTCTGCACGTAAGGCGACGTGTAAGCCCAATAGAACTTGCCGGGACGCGCCAGCGCCAGCGTCCCCGCGCCCTCGGAGAGCACGGTGCCGTCGTGGTCGCGCTGGGTCTGGGTGAACTGGCCCTCGAATGCCTTGAGCCCCTGCCAGCGGGCGTCCAGCTCGTCCACCGGCGCAGCCACGACCAGCGCAGAAAAGACGACGCCCAACAACAGCGCGAAAGGTCGAAGCACAGACATGGCGAATCTCATTGAAATGCGGCGGGCAGCGTGGGGCGGGTGCGCTGAATGCGCCCTGATGCCGCGCTAATCCTGCCCGCCGGGAACCAGGATGTCGCGGTTGCCGCCGGGGCCGGAGGGGCCGACCACGCCGGATGCCTCCATCTGCTCGACGATGCGCGCGGCGCGGTTGTAGCCAATTTTGAGCCGGCGCTGCACCCACGACACGCTGGCCTTGCGGGTTTCCAGCACGACGGCGACGGCCTGGTCGTACATCGGGTCGGACTCGGCGTCGTCGATGCCGCCTTCGGCCGGGCCACTCGGCTCTTCGGCGCAGATGTCGTCGATATGCGGCGGTTTGTTGGGAATCTGCTTGAGGTAGGCGACGACCTTGTGCACTTCGTGGTCATCGACGAACGCCCCGTGCACGCGGTCCAGCCGCGACGCGCCGATGGGCCGGAACAGCCCGTCGCCATTGCCCAGCAGGGTGTCGGCGCCCAGCTCGTCAAGAATGGTGCGGGAGTCGATCCGCGACGCCACCTGGAAGGCCATGCGCGACGGAATGTTGGCCTTGATCAGGCCGGTGATCACGTCCACGCTGGGGCGCTGCGTGGCGACGATGAGGTGTATGCCGGCGGCGCGCGCCTTCTGGGCAATGCGGGCGATCAGCTCTTCGACCTTCTTGCCGACGACCATCATCATGTCGGCCAGCTCGTCGATGATGATGACGATGTGCGGCATCGGCTCCACGGCATCGGCGGTGGCCGCGCCTTCGCGGAACAGATCGCCTTCGGCGGGCTTGAACAGCGGGTCCATCACCGGTTCGCCGGCGGCCAGTGCCTCTTCGAGCTTGCGGTTCATGCCGGCCAGGTTGCGCACGCCCAGCGCCGACATCAGCCGGTAGCGGCGCTCCATTTCGGCCACGCACCAGCGCAGGGCGTTGGCGGCGTCCTTCATGTCGGTGACCACCGGCGTGAGCAGGTGCGGAATGCCGTCGTAGATCGACAGTTCCAGCATTTTCGGGTCGATGAAGATGAAGCGCAGTTGCTCGTGCGTGGCGCGGTACAGCAGCGACAGAATCATGGTGTTGATCGCCACCGACTTGCCCGATCCGGTGGTGCCGGCCACCAGCAAATGCGGCATCTTGGCCAGATCGAACACCACCGGCTCGCCGCCAATGTCCTTGCCCATGGCGATGGCCAGGGTGGCGACACTGCTGCGGAACTTGGCCGAGTCGATGATCTCGCGCAGGAACACCATCTCGCGCTGCTGGTTGGGAATTTCAAGCCCGATCACCGGCTTGCCCTCGACCACTTCGAGCACGCGCACGCTGGCCACCGACAGCGAGCGCGCAAGGTCGCGTGACAGGTTGGTGATCTGCGAACCCTTCACGCCCGCCGCGGGCTGAATCTCGAAGCGGGTGATGACCGGACCGGGCGTGGCGTCGACCACGTCGACCTTGACCCCGAAGCTGGCCAGATGGCGCTCGACGTCACGCGCCAGCTGTTCAAGCTCGTCCGGCGTGTAGCGCTTGCCGGAGACCCGCGGACGATCGAGCAGACTGATCGGCGGCAGCGGATCGCCCTGGTACGGCGGCACGTCGTCCAGCGCATGGGCCTTGGCCACCGGTTTGGCGACGACCGCCTTGGCGACGCTGGGGGCGGCGACGCTGGCCGGCAGCGGGGCCTCATCGTGTTCAGGGGTCAATTCAAATGCTTCGGGCGGCGGCACCTCGGCGCTGTCGGGCGACAGGGTCGGCGCGAGGCGCATGCCCTTCTTCTGCAGGGGGCTGCGCGGCGCGGTGCTGGCCGTGGGTGAGGGCGTGGTGGCGGTCGGCGCGGGCGTGACCGGCGCATCGGCGCCCCTGAAGGCGGGCGGCGCGACACGCTCGGGCGCCGCCACCGACATCACCCCACGGCGCAGCAACGGCCCCAGACGCAGCAGCGTGCCACCAATCTGGTCCATCACCCGCAGCCATGAAAAGGTGAAGACCAGCGGCGCCGAGGCAATGGCCAACACCAGAAGCACCAGGCTGGCACCGACGCCGCCCAGACCGCCCTTGAGCCAACCGGACAAGGCAAGCCCGGCAATGCCGCCGGCGCCTTGCGGGGCCACGCTGGGCGCGGCATCGACGTGTACGGCGAACAGCGCGGACAAGGCCGCCGCCATCACCACGCCACTGAACCAGCGCACCGGCAGGGGCAGAACGTGCTCGGCAAGGGGGTCGTCACGACGGCCGCCGCGCAGGATGCGCATGCCCGCCCATAACAAGGCCCAGGGCAGTCCGTAGGCGGTCAGGCCCAGCACCGACAGCAACACGTCGGCCAGCCAGGCGCCCGCAGGGCCAATCAGGTTGTGGACGTCGCCGCCAGCACCCGAAGACATCCAGCCCGGATCATCGGGATGAAAGCTGATGAGCAGCATCAGCAGCACGACGGCGACGCCGGCGCAGGCCAGCATCGCGGCTTCGCGCGGCAGTCTGACCCGCCACGGGCTGACCCCGCCGGGCGCTGCCGCCTCGGGTGCCGAGGCCCCCTGCCCGCGCAACTCCAGCCACCATTGTTTGGGTTCCGCCAACGTCCGCCTGCCTTGGTACGTAAAGTGCTTGAGCCTTCTGTGAACGTCGCGAGACGATCGCAAGTCCATCCCGGAGAGGCCAACGAAGTTTATCAGTCCAGCTGTCGGCTCCCCTGCGCCGGTCGCGCCCGGCAACTTGAAACTTTGCTGGAACCCTGCATATTGAACCTGTCCATCTCGGACGCTGACAGGACCCTTCCCATGAGCACAGAAGTGAAGCACTTCCTCATCACCCCAGAAGACGGCATTCGTGAATTCAGCGCCGAACAGGCCGCGATGGTCGCGGCCGGTACCCGTCCGCTGCCTGAACTGGCCGATCGCATGGTGAGATACCTGCAGATCACGCTCGATGACAGCGAGATCGGCGAAATCAAGGTGCAGACCTCCGGCGCGTTCGTGGCCTTTGACGCCGACGGCCGGGTCACCGAGGCCCACCCACCGAAGGATGCCGAGTCGATCACTGGCTTTGAGCACGACGCCATCGTCCAGTGGTCGCTGCGCGACGTGCCGACCGTGGCACCCACCTTTCACTGAACCCCGCTGCATTGCCCCCTCACTGACCCATTTGAACGCTGACACGCCTGCACGGCCCGCCCTGGCGGCGGGCCGCTTTCGCCACGCCGACCAGATCGCGACGATCGACGCGGCGGCATGGGACGGGCTGTTTGGCGACGGCTACCCGTTCACGTCCCATCGATTTCTCAAGGCGCTGGAAACCAGCGGCAGCGTGTCACCGCAGCTGGGCTGGCGGCCTTGTCATCTGTTGCTGGAAGCCGCCGATGGCCGGCTGCTGGCCGCCTGTCCGCTGTACCTGAAAGCGCATTCCTACGGTGAATTCGTCTTTGATTTCGCCTGGGCGCGTGCGGCGGAGCAACTGGGTCAGTCTTACTACCCACGGCTGGTCAACGCCGTGCCCTTCACGCCCAGCACCGGGCCGCGATGGGCGGCGGTCAACGCCGACGCCGAGGCCCTGCTGCTGCAGCGCCTGGGCGAACTGGCCGCCGAGCGCGGGCACTCGTCGACCCATGTGCTGTTCGTCGACGAGTCGGGCGCGGGCGCCGCCCGGCGGGCGGGCGCGAGTCTGCGGCATGACATCCAGTACCAGTGGTTCAACGACGATTACCTGCATTTCGATGATTTTTTGGCGCGTTTGTCGTCAGACAAGCGCAAGAAGATTCGCCGGGAGCGCCGCAGGCTGGTCGAGTGCGGCATCACCTACCAGCGCGAAGCGGCGCACACGCTGAGTGCCGGCGCGCTGGACGAGGTGTTTGCCCTTTACGCCTCGACGTATGCGCTGCGCGGCCAGCCGCCCTATCTGAATCGCGCGTTCTTCGATGATTACCTGCGCGAGGGTCCGAGCCCCATGTGGGTCCTCAGCGGCCGCGCGGCCGGCCAGGAAGATCAGCGCGAGATGATGGCGCTGTTCTTCGAGGGCGAGGACACGCTCTACGGCCGCCATTGGGGCGCCCGCCGCGAACTGGACGGCGCCCACTTCGAGACCTGCTACTATCAGGGCATCGATTGGTGCATCGAGCGCGGCTTGCGCCGCTTCGACGCCGGCACCCAGGGCGATCACAAGCGCTCGCGCGGCTTCGACCCGGTACGCACCACGTCGGCGCACTGGTTGGTCGAGCCCCGCCTGCGGGCCGCCGTGGATGATTTTCTGGCGCGCGAGCGTGCGGCGGTGACCGATCATGCGGCGTGGCTGCGCCGGGCCCACAGCGCCTACCGGCAGCCCGCAGCGGCGGGGGGTGCCGATGGATAAGCCCATCCGCCACGGCAACTGGGTCTGGACCTGCGTCCGCGTCCGCGTCCGCGTGCGGCGACTGCGAGAAAGCACTGATGGATAACCCCATCCGTCTTCACTGGCTGGACCCGCACAACCCGCAGCAGCCATTTCCGCCCGTGGACCTGGCCTTGCGCGAACCCAATGGCCTGCTGGCCATTGGCGGTGACCTGCACCCCACCCGCCTGTTGCGCGCCTATGCCTACGGCGCATTCCCCTGGTACAACCCCGACGAGCCGATTCTGTGGTGGTGTCCCGATCCGCGGGCGGTGCTGCCGCCGGGCGCGCTGCACATCAGCCGCTCCTTGCGCCGCACGCTGCGCAGCGCTCGTTTCCGGGTCACGGTCGACACCTGCTTCGAGGCCGTGACCGCCGGCTGCGCGGCACCCCGGGCGCTGCATCGCGGCACCTGGCTGGGCGACGCCATGCGGGACGCCTACGCCGAGCTGCACCGGCAGGGCCACGCGCACAGCGTGGAAGTGTGGGACCGTGACGCACTGGTCGGCGGGCTCTACGGCGTGGCGATTGGCCGCATGTTTTATGGTGAGTCCATGTTTTCGCGCCAGACCGATGCCTCCAAGGTCGCCCTGGCCGCCCTGTGTGAGCGGCTGGCGGCCCACGACTTCGCCTTGATCGATTGCCAGGTGGCCTCGGAGCACCTGACCCGGCTTGGCGCGGTGGAGTGGTCGCGCGATCGATTCATCGCTCTGGCGCGCCCGGCCGCAGCGGCGCCGGCGCCGGTCGGGGTGTGGGCATGAATCCGATGCGGCCACCCGAACGCTTCAGCCTGTTTCTGAGCCCCGAGCACCGCTGTGGTTATCTGCCCGACCGCAACGCGCGCAACGCCTACATCGACCCGGCGATTTCGATGAGCGCCACCCGTTACAGCTGGTTGCTGGAGCAGGGCTTTCGCCGCAGTGGCGGCCACGTCTACCGGCCGTACTGCCAGCACTGCCAGTTGTGCATACCGGCGCGCATTCCCGTCTCGTCATTCCGGCCCAGTCGCTCACAGCGCCGGTGCCAGAAACAGAACAGCGACCTGACCCTGCGCATCGAATCGCGGCTGCAGGACCGTCATTTCGAGCTGTACCGCCACTACCTGCGCGACCGCCACGAAGACGGCGGCATGGAGCCGGACAACCGCGAAGCCTTCGACACCTTTTTGCAGTGCGCCTGGCTGGAAGTGCAGATCTGGGAGTACTGGCAGGGCGATACCTTGCTCGCGTTCTCGGTAATCGACCGGCTGCCGGCCTCCCTTTCGGCGGTCTACACCTGCTACCGGGCCGACCAGGCGCATCGCGGCCTCGGCAACCACGCCGTGCTGCAGGCCCTCGAATATGCCCGCAGCGCCGAGCTGCCGCATGTGTACCTGGGCTACTGGGTGCCCGGCAGCCGCAAGATGGACTACAAGCGCCAGTACCAGCCGCTGGAAGTGTTCTCGGGCGGCCTCTGGCGCGTGTTTGATCCGGCGCACACGCGCATCTGAGCGCCCCCGCGGCGCAGCCTTTGCCCAGCGGTCACGCAGGCACCACAACGAAAAACGGCGACCCGAAGGTCGCCGTTTTCGTACCGCACTGCGAGGGCTTACTGCACGCTGCCCGGGAGGGTCCAGTCGGCCCACCATGCTTCATTGGCGGCCGTACCCGGCGCGACGGCGCCGATGTAGTTGGTCGCATCGAACTGGAAGCTGGAACCGTTGGCCACCGCGGTGACGGTGGGTGCGGCGCCAAGCTGACCGACGGCTTCAGCAATGGCCAGTGCGTTGTCCACCGAAAACACGGCGGCAGCAGCGTTGGTTTCGCTGTCAGCGTCGCGCTTGTCATAGAAACCGTCCGCGCAGTCGCCGATCACGTTGGTCAGGTTGACCACCGAGAACGAGTCCGCCGTGCCGTCACCGTTGGTGTCGGAGTCGTCGATGCGGATGCAGCCCGTGTTGAAGCCGTTCACCGCCGAGTTGAAGATCGACGTGGTCAGCGAACCGCGAAGGCGCATGCCCGGCTGCTCAGCACCGGCGGCGTTGTTCACTGCGCCGCCCAGCAGCAGGACGTTGGCAATCACGGCTTCGGTCTGCGGCACGAAGTCGCTGTCGGAGCTGTTGGCTTCAATGCCGCGCGGGTCGTTGCTGCCCTGCGGGGCGGGGTTGTCGCTCTTCTTGATGATGGCGTACTGAATGTTGCCTTTGTAGCCTTCGTCGTAGTCGAGGTCGTCGTCGTCGTTGCCGGTCAGAACGGCATAACGCAGGTTGACGGTGCCGCCAAACCATTCGATGCCGTCGTCGAGGTTGTTGTGAACCTGGATGAACTCAAGTTGCGTGCCGTGGCCCACGCCCTGCAGGGTCAGGCCGTTGACTTCGTTGTTGGGGCCCGCAATCAGACCGCCTTCAGCAATGCGCACGTAGCGCAGCACACCGCTGTTGTCAGCGACTTCGTTGCCACCAAACACGCCAATGAAGTCGCCGCCTTCGCCTTCAACGTTGCAGACGGTGCCCGTGCCGAAGCAGGGGCCGGTGTTGCCGCTGCCAAACTGCGGGGCAAAGCCCTGAATCACCACGCCACCCCACTCGCCAAGACCGTCAAAATCAGCGTCAAGGCTGCTAAAGGTGATGGGGTTGGTGCGGGTGCCTTCGGCCATCAGCTTGGAGCCGCGGGTGACGAGCAATGAGGCATCGTCGAATGCACGCACGTGAACGCCGGCTTCGATGGTGAGGGTGACGCCGGCATCCTTGACGAGATTGACGTCCGCGTCATTGGCAAGCACCACATTGCCCTCGCCGACGCGAACAACGCCGCTGATCTGCCACTGGCGCGCGGCGTCAAGGGTGTAGTCCTCATCCACCAGACCGATCAGGGTGCAGACCGTGCCGGAACAGCTGACAAAATCAGGCTCTTGCGGATTCGGCGGCGGCGTCGGGGTGACCGAAGGCGAGGGGCTCGGAGAGACCGAGGGTGAGGGGGTCGGAGACGGGTTCACATCCCCACCACCGCCACTGCTGCCACCGCAGGCGCTGAGCATGATGCCCGCGGCTGAGATGACCGATAAAAGTTTGAATTTCATGGTGTAAGTGCCCTTGTGATGGTTAAAAGACTGCCTGTGTTCTGGTGCCCGCAAGGGCACATACCGCAAACGCAGGCCAGTCTCGACCTGCTTTTCACCTGCCCGCGCGTTGCGGCGCCGACAGTCGAGCCGTAGCGGCTCAGATGGCGAAATCCCACGAGTAGCCCAGTGAGAACTCCACCCCGTCGCGCCAGCTTTCGATGACGCGGCCGTTCTGTGTGAATGTGATGTCTTCGTCGAGCAGGTTTTTTGCCCGCAAGGTGAGCGTGGACTGCTCGGTGATGCCCTTCTCGTAGCTGAAATTGACCGTGGTCCGTGCCGCCTCGAAGATGCTGTCGAGGGCGCCGCGCGCGGCGCGGTCAATCCGGTCATCGAAGTGGTTCACCAGCAGGGTGAACTTCTGGTTCCAGGCAAAGTGGTCCAGGCTCAATTGCAGGTTCGCCAAAAACGGGGACTGCCCTTGCAAATCCCGCGAGCCGGTGCCTTCCTGCTGGGCCGCTGCGGCTGAGAGTTCGGTCTTGGAGTCTATGAACGCGACGTTGCCACTCACCTGCAGTGAGTAGTCCTCCCGAGACAGGAAGGTCTTCACCGCGTCGATCTCGATGCCTTCGATGGTGGCCGAATCACCGTTGGAGAAGGCAAACGAACCGATGTTGGCACTGCCACTGGCCTGCGGCAGTGACACTTCCAGCGGGTCATCGATCTCTTTGTAGAACAAGGCGATCGAGACGCTGTCGTTATCACCAAAGTAGTACTCGGCGCGCGCATCGAAATTGTCGATGAACGAAGGCAGACACTCAGTCTGGGTGCTCGATTCGCAGCCGCCGAAGAACAGGCGGTCGTTCTCGTCATAGAACCGCGAACGGGAGATTTCGGTGATGTTCGGGCGCGACACCGTGGCGCTGTAACCCAGGCGCAACTGCCACTGCGCCTGCGGCCGATAGATCATGGCCAAAGCCGGCAGCAGTTCGTTCGAGTCGAGGTTGCCCGGCGGCACGGTGGTGGCGTTGGGGTACTCAAGGTCCACCTCGTACCGGTCCTGACGAAGGCCCGCGACCACGGTCCAGGCGGTGCCCAGATTGGCCTCGGCGGACAGATAGGCGGCGGTCGCCATCTGTTCGGCGGTGTAAGAGTCGGTTGGTGCCGTGCGGGAGATGAGTCGAATCCCGTCCGCCTCGAAGTTCTCGGGCGCCAGAACGTCTTCGATGTCCTGATCCAGCGCCGGCCCGCCGTTGCGGATCTGATAGCCGAGACGAATCAGCTCGGTATCGCGATCACGGCGATTGGCCAGCACGCCAAAGCGGAGGTTGCCAAAGACTTCCTGCGCGCCCCACTGCCGGGTGTAGGGAATGGTGTAGTCGAGGCCGAGGTCGATGCCATCCTCGGTGAGGTCGGAATAACTGCGCTGCACCGACCCCAGATCGACCAACGGCCCGCGCGTGCGGTAGCTGCGACGATCGGGCGCGTAGCGATCCGTTTGCGAGTAGCCGATCCGCCAGGCCAGCTCGTGACCCTCACCGGCGTCATCACCAAAGAACAGGGCCTTGCCCTCGACCTGCTGGGCAATGAACTGCCGCTCGATCCACGACAGGGTGGTCTCGCTGAAATCCTGGTCTTCAACCTTGTCGGTGCCGCGCTCGAAGGTGGTGGTGTCTTCGGTGTCGCGCAACACCATGGTCTTGCTCGACACTTCCCAATCGTTCTGGGACTTGAACGCGACCACAAAGTAGCCATTGAGCAGCGTGTTGACCGAGTCGCGATCGCGGTCGCTCAGGGTGCGGCTGTCGTCCACCCGACCGTCCAGTTCCGATGCGTATTCGCGGCCGTAAGACGCCGTGCCGTAAAGCCCCAGCGTGCCGGTGCTGCGCTCGAACACGTTGCCGAGGGTGTACGTGAGGTCAAAGTTGGGCGCGGCCGTCTCGTTGCCCAGCCGCCAGGTGTTGGGCAGCGCATTGGCCGCAGCCGCGGCTTCCGAGGCCGACACGCAACCCTGCTGGCCTTCGATTTGACACACGCTAATCTGCTGGCCGTTGTTGGACACGGCCCGCACAACGCCGGGCAGCTCGCGGGTGCCGTCGTCAAAGCCCAGCCGGTCGTCATCGCCGCCCGAATAGGTCTGGACGTCTTTGCCCGTGACCCCGCTGGTCGCCCCAAGCGAGCCCGAGAGCTTGTTGATGTAAGCGTCCGGCATGCCGCGGGTGGCGATGCGGATGATGCCGCCGGTGGTGTCGCCGGGCAGATCGGCCGAAAAGGTCTTCTGAATCTGGATGCCACTGAGGATGTCGGCGGGGAACAGGTCGAGCTGCACGTCGCGACGGAAGGGATCGGTGCTCGGCATCAAATTGCCGTTCAGCGTGGCCGCGATGTAGCGACCGTCCAGTCCGCGGACCACGGCATAGCGACCGTCCGTGACCGACACCCCGACCAGCCGACGCAGCGCCGATGCCACATCACTGTCACCGGAACGCAACAGATCGTCGATGCTGATCGCGTCGGTAATGGCCACCGAAAATTTCTCGACGGTCGCAGCGCTGCTGTCGTTGCGGAAGACCCCGTACACGACCACTTCTTCGTCGTAGGCCGCGCCCGGGGCGGCCGCAGACGCCGCCGCGGCCGCTTCGCCGACGGGGTCGATTTCGGGCTGCATGCGGATGGTCGCGGCCAGGCCAATGTTGGCCACGACGCGCACATCGGGGCGCTCAACGGTCTTGAAGCCTTCCTGCTGGGCAATGAGGGTGTACACGCCGCGCGGCAGGCTCAGCTCGAACAGGCCCTCGTCGTCGGTGATGGTGCTGGCACCGGTTTCGGCCACCCGTACCTGCGCCCCGGCGATCGGCTGTCCGCCGGCGCCCAACACTTCGCCGGCGATGGTGCCGGGGACGCCGGCTTCGGTGGCGCGGGGTTCGGAGGCATCAAAGGTGGCCAGCGTGAATTCCGGGTCGGAGGTGAAATCACCGAACGTGACGCTGATCTCGGCGCTCTCGCCCTCGGCAACCGAGAAGCTGTAGTCCGCCATGGGGATGCCGTTCTTCAGCAGGTCCAGCGCGTGACGGCCTGCGGACAGGGACACGGTGACCTCACCGTTCGAGCCGGTTTCGCCGACCAGCCGGCCGTCAAGTTCGACCTCGACCCCGCTGAAGGGTCGGCCCTCAAGAAAGGTATTGACCAGCAGTTCTGCCGCGTGGCTGGTCGACACGGCCATCAACGCAAAAAAACCGATGAACAGCCTGGGAAACAACGTCATGTCGCAAAATCCATAGGTGAGGGAATAGACGCCGTCCTCACTGGGCAACAGCGTGTGGTTCAGGCCGCACCGCTTGGAGGGGGAAGTCGCAGCAGAGAACCCGAGGGCTGGCCCGCTTGATCGACCTGCAAAGCCCCCAACGGTCATGACCAGCGCCGGCATGGTAGGAAAGCAAGGTGACAGGCTCGTGACAGCCCTGGCGACGCGTCATCGGCCGCAAAACGGGGCTGGCGCCGGGTGCGCGGGTTGCCAACCCCGCCCCCTGCGCAGGCGACGCGGCGGCGCACAAAAAGGCGCCGTGTTGCCGGTTGCCGCTCAAGCGCAGATAATGCCGGCCCTTTTCAGCTGTAGAGACGATGTCGAAAGAAGACCATATCGAGATGTTGGGTGTCGTCACCGACACGCTCCCCAACACCACCTTCCGCGTCAAACTGGAGAACGGCCACGTTGTGACCGCCCACATCTCCGGCAAAATGCGCAAGCACTACATCCGCATCCTCACCGGTGACAAAGTCACGGTGCAGTTGACGCCGTACGACCTGAGCAAGGGTCGCATCACCTTTCGCGACAAGTAGCGCGCCCAATAAAAAACCCGCTCTCGCAAGCGGGTTTTTTCGTCTCTGCCGACCCCGGCCCAGGGCGCTGATCAGACCTCGCGTCAGACCAGCTCGGGCGCGTTGTTCCGCTCTTTCGACTCGATGTCGAAGGTGATGGCGTCATCCTTGACGTGCACGCCCACCCGGCCCCCGTTGGCCAGCTTGCCGAACAGCAGTTCTTCGGCCAGCGGACGCTTGATGTGCTCCTGGATGGCGCGCGCCATCGGCCGGGCGCCCATCCGCACGTCGTAGCCTTTCTCGGCCAGCCAGGCGCGGGCCTCTTCGTCCACCTCCATCTGCACGCCCTTGGACGCCAGCTGGGCTTCGAGTTGCAGCAGGAACTTGTCGACCACCCGCAGAATCTCCCGCGGCCCCAGTGGCTGGAAGGCGACAATGGCATCGAGCCGGTTGCGGAACTCGGGGGTGAACTGTTTGCGAATCACCTCCAGCGCATCAGGCACGTTGTTCTGCTCGATCAGCCCCATGGAGCGGCGCGCCGACTCTTCGGCCCCGGCATTGGTGGTCATCACCAGAATGACGTTGCGGAAGTCGGCCTTGCGGCCGTTGTTGTCGGTCAGGGTGCCGTGGTCCATGACCTGCAGCAGCAGGTTGAAGACATCCGGGTGCGCCTTTTCGATTTCATCGAGCAGGATCACCGCGTGCGGCTGCTTGATCACCGCATCAGTGAGCAGACCGCCCTGGTCGAATCCGACATAGCCCGGCGGCGCGCCGATCAGGCGGCTGACGGTGTGACGCTCCATGTATTCGCTCATGTCGAAGCGCACCAGTTCAATCCCCAGGCACTGCGACAGCTGGCGCGTGACCTCGGTCTTGCCGACGCCGGTGGGCCCGGCGAGCAGGAAGTTGCCGATGGGCTTGTCCGGATTGCCCAGCCCCGAGCGCGCCAGCTTGATGCTGGCCGCCAGTTGCTCGACCGCCGCATCCTGCCCGTAGATGACCAGCTTGAGGTCACGCTCCAGGGTGGCGAGCTTGTCGCGGTCGTTGGTGGAAACGCTCTTGGGCGGAATGCGCGCGATCTTGGCGATGGTCTCCTCGATGTCGCGCACCTGCACCGTCTTGCGCCGCTTGGACTCGGGCAGCAGGCGCAGCCGGGCCGCGGCCTCGTCGATGATGTCGATGGCCTTGTCGGGCAGTTGCCGGTCGGTGATGTGCCGCGCCGACAGTTCCACCGCCGAGCGCAGGGCGCTGCGGGTGTACTGCACGGAATGGTGCTCTTCGAAGCGCGACTTCAGCCCTTCGAGGATTTTCACGGTGTCCTCGATGCTGGGCTCGTCGACATCGATCTTCTGGAAGCGCCGTGCCAGGGCACGGTCCTTTTCGAAGATGCCGCGGTACTCCTGATAGGTGGTCGAGCCGATGCAGCGCAGTTCGCCCGACGACAGCAGCGGCTTGAGCAGGTTGGAGGCGTCCATCACCCCGCCGGACGCCGAACCGGCGCCGATGATCATGTGGATTTCGTCGATGAAGATGATGGCGCGCGGCTGTTGCTTGAGCTCGTTCATCACCGCCTTGAACCGCTTCTCGAAGTCACCGCGGTACTTGGTGCCGGCGATCAACGCGCCCAGGTCGAGGCTGTAGACCACGCTGCCTTCGAGCAACTCGGGTACCTGGTCTTCCATGACCAGCCAGGCCAGGCCCTCGGCGATGGCGGTCTTGCCCACCCCCGCCTCACCGACCAGCAGCGGATTGTTCTTGCGACGCCGGCACAGGGTCTGCATCACGCGCTCGATCTCGAGGTCACGGCCGATCAGCGGGTCGATCCTGCCTTCTGCGGCGCGCTTGTTGAGGTTGACCGCGTACTGCTCGAGGGCCGAGCGCTGATCCCCCTTGTCCTCGCCCCCGCCCTCGGCGCGCGCTTCACTGGTGTCGGGCGCCTTGTCGGGCACCGCGCCATTCTTGGCGATGCCGTGCGACACGAAGTTGACGATGTCGAGCCGCGACACGCCCTGTTCGCCGAGCAGATACACCGCATGAGTGTCCTTCTCGGCAAACAGGGCGATCAACACGTTGAGCGTGGACACCTGCTTCTTGCCCGAGGCCTGGACGTGGTAGATCGCGCGCTGCAGCACCCGCTGGAATGACAGCGTGGGCTGCACTTCATGGCGTTCCAGTTCGCCCATGCGCTGCAGGTGGGTGTTGATGTACTCGCGAAGGTCGGCCTCAAGCCGCTCCATGTCGCAGCCGACGGCGGTCAGGGCTTCGGAAATCTGCGTGTCGGAGAGCAGTGCCAGCAGCAGGTGCTCGACCGTCAGCAGGTCGTGCCCTTCCATGCGCGCAGCCACAAAGGCCGCGTCAAGGGCTTTTTGCAGGTCATCGGATAGCATCAGGCCTTCTCCATTACGGTGAGTAGCGGGTGTTGGTGCTTGCGCGCGAACGCATTCACCTGTGCGGTCTTGGTCTCGGCGATCTCGGCCGGGAAGATGCCGGCAACGCCACGACCCTGGGTATGAACATGCAACATGATCTGCACCGCCTGTTCTCGGGTGTGTTGAAAGAACTGTTGCAAAACCTGGACCACAAACTCCATGGGGGTGTAGTCGTCATTGACGACGATCACCTTGTATTGAGGGGGCGGCTTGAGTTTGGGCTTGGCGTCCTGCAGGGCCAAGCCGTCGTCATTGCCGACTGGAGTACTACCGATGGGGCGGAACGTGTGCTTCTGACTCATGGCTTCAATATTAGCGCGCTGTCCGGCAATTCAATCACAACCCGACACAGGGTCGTGATCAGCCGCTGAAACGCCAGACAATTCTCCTTAGATGATGTCCGGATGCCGCCGGCAAGACGGACCGGCGTCGAGGGCCCGACTGGCACATCCGCAGCCCCGAACGGAATAGACCTCGGCGACCTGGCGGGGTTCGCGCCCCGGCCCGAGCGAGCGTCCTCACCCTATCACCCACGCGGGCCGGCGCCGTGACATCAGCCTGGACGGAGTCGCAAGGTATGATCGCGCGATGTCGTCGCTCCAATCCCTTTCGCTGACCCTGCCGAGGCAGCTGTCTGCCGCTTGGCCGCGGGCCCAGCGCATGCTGGTTCCCGGCAGCATCCTGCTGCTTGCCGTACTGATCGGCTGGCAATTGGCCAGCCTGTTCTGGCACGCCGTGGGCAGCGGCTCGGTGTGGCAGCCGCCGCGCCTCAGCGCCAGCAGCGAGCGCGGCGCGCAATCGACCCAGGTTGATCTGGCCGCCATTGCCAGCGCCAAGCTGTTCGGCACGGCCGAAGCCAGTGCGCAGGCGCAGGCCGTGACCGATGCCCCCGAGACCACGCTCAATCTCAAGCTCCTCGGCCTGCTCTTCGGAAATACGCCCGAAGGCTCGCGCGCCCTGATCAATACCGGCGGCGACAACGAGGCGCCGTTCTCGGTGGGCATGGAAGTGGTGCGCGGCGTGACCCTCGAAAAGATTTTTGCCGACCGGGTCATCCTCATGCGCCAGGGTCGCCCGGAAACGCTGCGGTTGGAGAAGGACGCGCCGGCCACCGCCGTCGCCGCAGCCGCGGCCGCAAGCCCCGACCTGGGCGACGCGGTGGTGTTGCCGCAACTGTCATCGGTGCGTGACCAGATTCTGCAGGACCCCACGCAAGCGGGCACCTATCTTCGTGTGCAGCCATCCGCCCCGGGCGGCAACATGCAGGGCTACCGTATCTATCCGGGCCGTGACCGCGCGTTGTTCAATGCGGCAGGGCTCAAGCCGGGTGACCTGGTGAAGGCCATCAACGGCACCGAGCTGAACGACGCCAGCAAGGCGCTGCAAATGCTCACCGACCTCTCGACCGCCAGTAGCGTGTCGCTCACCATCGAGCGCAGCGGCCATACTCAGAATGTGACGATCTCCCTCAACTGATGCTCATGATCCATCGGCGTTTCCTTTCCTGGCTGGGCCTGACCGCCGGCGCACTGATGCTCGCGCCCGCCTCGGCCAATGTCACCCTCAACCTCAAGGAGGCCGACATCAGCACCCTGATCGCCACGGTCAGCGAGGTCACCGGCCGCAACTTCATCGTTGACCCGCGCGTGCGCGGCAAGGTCACCGTGATCTCCAGCCAGCCGATGACCGAGGAAGGGGTGTATGAAACCTTTCTGGCCACCTTGCAGGTGCAGGGCTTTGCCGTGTTGAAGACCGGTGAGGCCTACAAGATCGTGCCCGAGACCAATGCCCGGCAAGACGGCGGCACCCTGGCGGCGCGCAGCGGCGTGGCCCCGGACGAAATCGTCACGCACGTCTACTCGTTGCAGAACGTCTCGGCAGCGCAACTGGTCCCGATCCTGCGCCCGCTGGTGCCGCAGTGGGGGCATCTGGCGGCCTACGCGCCGTCAAACATGCTGATCATCGCCGATCGTGCCGGCAACGTTTCGCGCCTCGACGCCATCATCCGCCGCATGGACCAGGCGGGCGATCGCGAGATTCAAACCGTGCGTCTCGAATATGCCGCCGCCAGTGAAGTGGTCCGCATCCTCACCGGCCTGAATCAGGGCGGACAGCAGGAAGGCGCCTCACTCCCCGCGACCCTGATCGCCGACGAGCGCTCCAACAGCATTCTGATTGGCGGTGACAAGTCCGAGCGGCAGAAATTTCTCGACATCATCCGCACGCTCGACATTGAGTTGAAGGGCGATGGCGCGACCCAGGTCATCTATCTGCGTCATGCCAGCGCCGAAAATCTGGCGCCCATCCTCGAAGGGTATGCCGAGCAGGTCAGCGAAGCCGAAGCCGCCACTGCCAAGGGCGGCGGCGAAGGCGGCGGCGCGCGGCGCGCCGGAACCAACCCGGCCGTGCGGGTGCTGGCCGACCCCGACACCAACGCCATGATCGTCACCGCGCCGCCGAAGATCATGCGCCAGGTGCGCGACGTGATCGCGCAGCTCGACATCCAGCGCGCGCAGGTGCTGGTCGAGGCCATCATCGCCGAGGTCAGCAGCGACCAGTCCAGCCAGCTCGGCGTCGATTGGGCGGTGTTCAACAATGACCGCGTGGCGGCGGCCGGCATTCTAGACTCGTCCACGCTGCAGGGCCTGCAGGGCGCTGCGGCCAGCGGCAATGTGGATCCCACGGCGGCCCTGGGCCTGCTGGGACAGGGCCTGAACGTGGCCATCGGCCGCGCCGGCAGTTCCACGACCTTCGGATTGTTGGTCAAGGCCCTGCAAGGCGACGGCGACACCAACATTCTCTCCACGCCCACCCTGGTCACGCTGGACAACCAGGAGGCCAGTTTCTCGGCCGGGCAGGAAGTTCCGTTTCTCACCGGCTCGTTCAGCAACACCGGGGTCGGCGCGGGCGTCGGCGGTGCCGTCAACCCCTTCCAGACCATCGAACGCCGCGACGTGGGCCTGACCCTGGGGGTCACCCCGCAGATCAACGAGGGCGACGCGATCAAGCTGGTGCTCGATCTTGAGGTCTCCAGCCTGGCCAGCGGCTCGGCCGGCGGCGCCAACCTGATCACCAACAAGCGCACCCTGACCAACACGGTGGCGGTGGAGAACGGCCAGATTCTGGTCATCGGCGGCCTGATCGACGACAGCGTCACCGACACCCAGCGGCGCGTGCCCCTGCTGGGCTCGATTCCGCTGCTGGGCAATCTGTTCAAGTTCCGCTCGGTGGAAAAGGTCAAGCGCAACCTGATGGTGTTCATCCGCCCCAGCATTCTGCGCAACCAGGCCCAGGGCGATTACTACACGCGCCTCAAGTACGACAGCATGCGCGAGGCGCAGCTGGAGTCCTCGGCCACCAGCATTCCGCTGGTCGGCGGCCGCTCGGCGGTGATGCTGCCGTTCGACGAGTACGGCGCCATCAAACCCCCGCCTTCGGCCAATGACCGTGGCGACGCCCGCACCAAAGCCCGGGGCACGGGCGACCCGCAACCGATTCCCACGCCAGTGCCGCTGCGACCCGTGCCGCCGACCCCTGCGCCCACGCCGAGCCCATGAGCGTCAACACCCCCGACGGCCCGTCGCTGCCGCGTCCCAGCTTCGCCTTCGCGCGTCGCCACGGCGTCATCGTCAATGCCTGGGTCGACGGGCGCGTGCAGCTGTGCGTGCGTGAGGGCGCGTCCATCGACGCCGTGCAGGAGACCCGCCGCTTCGTCGGCCAGCCGGTCAAGCTCAGGCCGGTGCCCGCGCTGGAGTTCGACGCGCTGCTGCAAAAAACCTATGAGGGCCAGACGGCCGCCAGCGCCGCGTTGATCAACGGCATGGACGACGCCGAAGACCTCGACGCGCTGGCCCACGCCCTGCAGGACAACCAGGACCTGCTCGAGTCCAGCGACGACGCACCGGTGATCAAGTTCATCAACGGTCTGCTGATCGAGGCGATCAAGGAAAACGCCTCCGACATCCACATCGAAAGCTTCGAAACCCGGCTGCAAATCCGCTTCCGCGTCGACGGCGTGCTGCGCGAGGTGATGGCGCCGCCGCGCGCGCTCGGGCCGCGGCTGGTGTCACGCATCAAGGTGATGGCCAAGCTCGACATCGCCGAAAAGCGCCTGCCGCAAGACGGCCGCATCTCGCGCGGCTTCGGCGGCCGCAAGGTCGACGTGCGTGTTTCCACCATTCCCACCGGCGCCAACAGCGAACGTGTGGTGATGCGTATTCTCGACAAGCAGGCCGAACGGCTCGACATCGCCCAGCTGGGCATGCTGCCCGAGCAGGCCGCGCTGCTCACCAAACTGATCGAGCGGCCCTACGGCATTCTGCTGGTCACCGGCCCCACCGGCTCGGGCAAGACCACCACGCTGTATTCGGCGCTGTCGGCCCTGAACGACCGCAGCCGCAACATCATGACGGTGGAAGACCCCATCGAATACAACATCGACGGCATTGGCCAGACACAGGTCAACGCCAAGGTGGACATGACCTTTGCCCGGGGCCTGCGCGCCATTCTTCGTCAAGACCCCGACGTGGTGATGGTCGGTGAAATCCGCGACCTTGAAACCGCCGAGATTGCCGTGCAGGCCAGCCAGACCGGCCACCTGGTGCTCTCGACCCTGCACACCAACACCGCCGTGGGCGCCATTACCCGGCTGCGTGACATGGGCGTGGAGCCCTACCAGCTCAGCGCGTCGCTGATCGGCCTGATGGCACAGCGCCTGGTGCGCACCCTGTGCCCCGCCTGCAAGACGCCCTACGAGGCCAGCATCGTCGAAAAAGAGCAGCTCGCCGTATCGACCGACCAGCCGCTGACGCTGTACAAACCGGACGGCTGCCCACAGTGCCGACACACCGGCTTCAGCGGCCGCAGCGGCATTCACGAGCTCATCGGCCTCGATCGCACGCTCGAAACCATGATTCACGACGAGGCCAGCGAGCAAAAGCTCGAAACCTACGCCCGTACCCGCAATGCCGGCATTCTCGATTCTGGCCGCGCCAAGGTCATCGCCGGGCAAACCACTCTGAAAGAAGTACTGCGCGTGACGATCGAGGCATGACCCGCGCCTACGCCACACGCCGGGCCTGACCGATGCCGGCGTACGAATACACCGCCCTGGATGCGCGCGGCCGCAACCGCAAGGGGCTGATCGAAGGCGACACGCCGCGTCAGGCGCGCAGCCAGTTGCGCGATCAGGGCCTGATGCCGCTGGACGTACACGAGGTTGCCGAACGCCGCAGCGCAGCCGGCTTTTCCATCAAACGCCGCGGCGGCTCGCTGTCCAGCACCGAACTGGCGCTGTTCACCCGCCAATTGGCCACCCTGGCCCGTTCCGGCCTGCCGCTGGACGAATCCCTGACCGCAGTCGCCGAGCAGAGTGAACGCAAGCATGTGCAGCGCCTCGCACTGGGCGTCCGGGCCAGCGTGATCGAGGGCAACCCGCTGGCGACGGCGCTGAACCAGTTTCCCAGCGCCTTTCCGCCGCTGTTCCGCGCCACGGTGCAGGCCGGCGAGTCCTCCGGCAAGCTCGACCACATTCTCGACCGGCTGGCCGACTACGTCGAAAAGCGCCAGGCCATGCAGCAGAAGATCATGCTCGCGGCGGTCTACCCGGTGATTCTCACGATCGTTGCCATCGCCGTCGTGGTGCTGTTGCTGACCTTCGTGGTGCCGCAGGTGGTCGACGTGTTCGACAGCATCGACACCGAACTGCCCGCCCTCACGATAGGGCTGATCGCCACCTCCGACTTTCTCAAGGCCTATGGCGTGCTGATGCTGATTCTGATGGGCCTTGGCGGCGCCGCGTTCTCCTGGATGATGCGCAAGGATGCCTTCAAGCGGCGCGTGCACCGCAATGTGCTGCGACTGCCGCTGATCGGCAGACTGACCCGCGGCGCCAACACCGGCCGCTTCACCCGCACCCTCGGCATCCTGTTCGGCAGCGGCGTGCCGATTCTGGACGCCATGCAGATCGGCACCCAGGTGGTCACCAACCTGCCGATGCGCGAGGCCATCGAACAGGCGGCGGTCAGGGTGCGGGAGGGCGCGTCGCTGTCGCGCGCGCTGGGCCAAAGCAAGCTGTTTCCGCCGATCAGCGTGCACCTGATCGGCAGTGGCGAAGCCAGCGGCAAGCTCGACGACATGCTGGAACGCGCCGCCGACAACCAGGAGCGCGAGGTCGAAACCCTGGTTGCGGGGCTGATGGGCGTGTTCGAGCCGGTGCTCATCCTCACCATGGGCGGGGTGGTGCTGACCATCGTGCTGGCGATTCTGCTGCCGATCTTTGATCTCAACCAGTTGGTGCAGTAGCGCGCAGGCTCGCTGAACATGTTCATGTGCGGCAGGCAGGTGATCCATCGCCAAGCATCAGCATGTCGATCACCACCGCCGCCAGAGTGGGGCGTGTCGCGATGGGGGCCGCGCGTGTCGTCAGAACGTCGCCTGCGGGCACGTCATTGGGCGCTCGTCCACCCTCCGGCTACAGTGCTGCGAAGTCGAGAATCTCCTGGGCCAGGCGCTCGGGTTGTTCCAGTGGAATCCAGTGCCCACCGGTGAACCGCCGATAGTGAAACGGGCCCTTGACGCAGGGCTCGGACTCCAGCATCTGGCGCTCGGTCAGGGCCACATCGTCTTCGCTCCAGATGCCGAGCACCGGACACTGCGCGGGACCAACGCGCTTGAGCAACAGGGTGAGCAGATTGGCCCGATACAGACGCAGCGCCGCGGTCAGGCGTCCGGGCGGCCGCAGGCGCTCGAGGACCCCGTCCACGTCAGGGTGCGAGGCCAACAGGCGGCGGGCACTGAGCCGACCCGAGCCCAGCAGCAGGCGCTCGGCCAGTCCGGCCATCGTGAAATAGACCGTGTACCAGCTGCGCAACTTCTGTTTCAGCCCGGCACGCGCAAAGGCGGTCGGATGCCCGACCGAGACGGCGACCAGTCGCGTGATCCGCTCGGGCTGATGGATGGCCAGGTACCAGGCCAGTGCCGCGCCCCAGTCGTGTCCAATCACCATCACCCGATCCACCCGCAGGTGATCGAGCAAGGCCATGAAATCGGCGCAGACCTCCGCAACCCGGTAATCGTCACGCCGCTCGGCCATGTCGGACTCGCCGCAGCCCACGGTATCCGGCGCGATGCAGCGATAACCCGCCGCGTGCAGCTTCGAGATCACGGCGTCCCACATGTGCGCCTCGTCCGGGAAGCCGTGCAGCATCAAGGCCACCGGGCGCTCTGCATTGCCGGGTGCCGAATCGAGATAGGACAAGTTCAAGCCGCGGCGTTGGTGAAACGCGCGGGCAATCTGCAGAGGTTCGTTCATGGGAAAGGCCGGCCTGCTTAAGAGAAGTCCAACGCGCTTATACAGCGGCGATGGAGGGGTGTACAGGACGAACGCCACAAGCAGTGCGCGGCGCGAACGGCCACTGCGCGTGGGGTCCAGCGCCCGCGCCGCGCTGGCCCAGGTCGCGGTGATCGACCTGCCCGACGCCAGGTAGGGCAAACGGTGGTGGCGCTGAAGCCACTTTTACGGCCCGGCTGCAACCGCACACGCGGAGTCCGGAACGCGCGGCACGATGAGGGCTGCAGCGTCCATTCCGCACGCCCCGGCTTGTGGAAACAGCCCTACCCCACCCAGCGCCGCGCGTTATGGAACATCTGGGCCCACGGCGTGACGGCACCCGAGCGATGTGATTCTGGCCACCACGAGCCGGTGGTGCCGGCCACGGAGCGTTCCGGGTGCGGCATGAGGATCGTCACCCGGCCATCGGCATTGCAGACGCCGGTGATGCCCTCGGGCGAGCCGTTGGGGTTGTCGGGGTAGCGACTGGCCACCGCGCCGTGACGGTTGATGAAACGCAGCGCCACCTGCCCGCCCGCCCGTGCGGCCGCGAGGTGGCGGGCGTGATCAAACACCGCGCGGCCTTCGCCGTGGGCGACGGCAATCGGGAGCCTTGACCCGGCCATGCCGGCCATGAACAGCGACCGCGATTCGGGAATCTCCACCATCGTCCACCGTGCCTCGAACTGCTCGGAGCGGTTGCGGCGAAATGCGGGCCAGTGCTCGGCGCCGGGCACCAGGTCTTTCAGGGCGGCCAACATCTGGCAGCCGTTGCAGATGCCCAGCGCAAAGCGTTCGGGGTGCGCAAGGAACCCGGCAAACGCCGCCTGGGCGCGTGCGTTGAACTCGATGGTGCGCGCCCAGCCCTGCCCGGCGCCCAGCACATCGCCGTAGGAAAAGCCGCCGCAGGCCACCAGCCCGGCAAAGTCCATGAGCTGCACGCGGCCTTCGAGCACGTCGGTCATGTGCACGTCTACCGCCTCGAATCCGGCCTGATCAAACGCCCAAGCCATTTCAGCCTGGCTGTTGACGCCCTGCTCGCGGAGGATGGCGACCTTGGGCCGCTGCGCGGCGTGCGGCGTGAGGCGTGGTGGAAGCGCATCAATGCTCTGGCGCACCGAAAGACCGGGATCTTGCTGATCGGCCAGCGCCTCGAAGGCCTCGCGCGCGCAGTCGGGGTCGTCGCGCAGCGCGGCGATCCGGTAACTGGTTTCGGCCCAGGTCTGGTGCAGCTGCACCCGCGACGCGGCATAGCGCTGGGCGCCGTCCATGAGCAGGCGGATCTGGTCGTCTGCACTGGGCGCGCCCAGCGTCTGGATGGTGAGGCCCGCCGCCAGCCCATCGGTGGCAAAGGCATCGGCATCGCGCTTGTGCACCTGCACCACCATGCCCAGCTCTTCGGCGAACAGCTGGCCGATGAGATCGCCTTCGGGCAGGTCGATGCGCAGTCCGCAATGTCCGGCAAAGGCCATTTCCAGCAGGGTGACCAGCAGGCCGCCGTCGGAGCGGTCGTGGTAGGCCAGCAGGCGGCCGTCGTTCCAGCGCTGGACCAGATTCCAGGCCGCCTTGAGCTGCGCGGGCTGGTCCAGGTCGGGCGCGACTTCACCGAGTTCACCGTAAACCTGCGCCAGCGCCGACCCGCCGAGACGGTTGCGGCTGTTGCCCAGATCGACCAGCAGCAGCCGGGTGTCGGGGTCTGGCGAGAGTTGCGGCGTCAGGCTGCGGCGCACATCCGCCACCGGCGCGAAGGCGGTGACCACCAGCGACACTGGGGCGGTCTGCACCTGCTCGGCACCGGCGTCATCGCGCCACTGCGACTTCATTGACAGCGAATCCTTGCCCACCGGGATGCACAGGCCCAACGCCGGGCAAAGTTGCTCGCCCACCGCGCGCACCGCGTCGAACAGGCGGGCGTCTTCATCGCCCTGACCACAGGCGGCCATCCAGTTGGCCGACAGCCGCACGTCCGACAGCCTGGCGATTCTGGCGGCAGCGATGTTGGTGATGCTTTCGGCCACCGCCATGCGGCCCGATGCCGCAGCGTCGAGCAGCGCCAGCGCCGGGCGCTCGCCCATGGCCATGGCCTCGCCGGTGGTGGCGGTGAAGCCGGTGGCGGTGACGGCGCAGTCGGCCACCGGCACCTGCCAGGGGCCGACCATCTGGTCGCGCACCGACAGGCCGCCCACGGTGCGGTCACCGATGGTGATGAGAAATTCCTTCGACGCCACGGCCGGCAGCCGCAGCACCCGGGTGATGGCCTCATCCAGCGCCACCCTGGGCAGCGTGCGGGTCACCGCAGCGGCGCGGCTGGTCGAACGACGCATGCGCGGCGGCTTGCCCAGCAAGACCTCCATGGGCATGTCCACCGGGTGCGGCTGCGACCCGGCGTCGTCAACGATGAGTCGCGGCGCGGCGGTGGCGGTGCCGACCACGGCCATGGGGCAGCGCTCGCGCGCGCAGGCTGCTTCGATCACCGCCAGCCCCTCGGGCCGGATGGCCAGCACATAGCGCTCCTGGCTTTCGTTGCACCAGATTTCCATCGGCGACAGCGCTGGGTCAGCCGACTGGATGTCGCGCAGCTGGAAGTGCCCGCCGCGACCATCGGCGTGCACCAGTTCCGGGAGGGCGTTGGACACCCCACCCGCGCCGACATCGTGAATCGACAGAATCGGGTTGGCGTCGCCGAGTTGCCAGCAGGCATCGACAGCCTCCTGACAGCGGCGCTCCAGCTCGGGGTTGGCGCGCTGCACGCTGGCAAAGTCCAGCGCCTCGGTGGAGCTGCCGGTGGCCATGGAACTGGCCGCGCCGCCGCCCAGACCGATCAGCATCGCCGGGCCGCCGAGCACCAGCAGCAGCGCGCCTTCGACCACCGGCAACTTGTCCACATGGCCGTCGCGCACGCTGCCGTAGCCGCCCGCGATCATGATGGGCTTGTGATAACCGCGATTGCGGCCATCGGGCATCACCTGTTCCAGCGTCCGGAAATAGCCGTTGAGGCACGGCCGGCCGAATTCGTTGTTGTAGGCCGCCGCCCCGATCGGTGCTTCGAGCATGATCGACAGCGCCGACGCCATGCGTGTGGGCCGCGACAGCGGGGCTTCCCACGGCTGCTCGAAGCCGGGAATCCGCAGGTTGGCGGTGTTGAACGCGGCCAAACCCGCCTTGGGCTTGCCGCCACGACCCGTTGCCGCCTCGTCACGAATCTCGCCGCCGCTGCCGGTCGCCGCGCCCGGATCGGGGCTGATGCCCGTCGGGTGGTTGTGGGTTTCCACCTTCATCAGAATGTGCACGGGCTCTTCATGCCCGCGCCAGACGCGGTCGGCTTCGGGGAACCAGCGCATCGCCGTCGGTCCGGCCATCACCGCCGCGTTGTCCTTGTAGGCCGACAGCACGCCCTCGGGCGTGGCCTTGAAGGTGAGGCGGATCATGTCGAACAGTGAATACGGCTGCACGTCGCCGTCCACGGTGAACTCGGCATTGAAGATCTTGTGCCGGCAATGCTCGCTGTTGACCTGCGCAAACATCATCAGCTCGGCGTCGGTCAGGTTGCGCCCGGCCTGCTGCGCGTACTCGGTGAGGTAGTCGATCTCGTCGGATGACAGCGCCAGGCCCCAGTCGCGATTGGCGGCGGAAAGGGCGTCGCGCCCGCCGCCGAGCACATCGACTGTGCGCAGACTGCGTCGAGGCTGCGCCACGAACACCTCAGCCAAGGCCGCTTCGTCGGCCAGCACCGACTCCATCATCGGGTCGTAGGCGGCCTTGAGCGCCGCCGGCGCCGGCGCCGGGCCGTCGATCAGCAGCACGCGGCCGTGCTCGATGCGCCGAACGCCGTCCAGCCCGCACACCCGGGCAATGTCGGTGGCCTTGCTGGACCACGGCGACACCGTACCGATGCGCGGCACGATGAACAGGCGCGTGGTGGCGGTTTGCCAGTTCAGCCCCTGGGCGCCGACCAGCGCGGCCAGCCGATCGGCATCGGCCTCGCCATCGATCAGGTAGAAGTCCTGGATGCGCAGCGCCGCGGGCGCACAGCCCAGCGCAGTGGCCAGGCGGCGCAACCTGAAAGCGGAGGTCCAGCAGGCGCCGGGGATCAGGGTGACGGGCAACGACGACATAAGGGGCTTCTCAAGACGGGAACGGCAAGCCCGCCATTGTCGCCTACCCCACCACCTCGCACCATCCAAACCCTGCAAGCTGCGTGGCGCAGCGGGCCAGCCGATGCGGCGCGCCCAGAGCGTCCTCGATCGACATCAGCGCATGCGCCGGGGTGTTGTTGGTTTCCGACAGGTGGGTCAGCCACAGATGCTGCAGGCGCTGATGCGGCAACTGGCCCAGCAGCGCGGCCGCCTGCGCGTTGGACAGATGCCCCCAGTCGCCCGCCACCCGCGCCCGCAAGGCGGGCGGATAGGGCCCGTCCCTGAGCATCTGCGGGTCATGATTGAACTCCAGCATCAAGGCATCGAGGCCGCGCAACGCGTCGGTGACGTGGGGCGTCACGTGCCCCAGGTCGGACAGCACGCCCAGTGAACGACCGCCCCAGTCAAAGCGGAACTGACAGGGCTGCACTGCATCGTGCGGCACCGAAAACGCCGTGACCCGCACGCTGCCGATCTCGAAGCAGGCCTCGGCGTCGAAGCTGCGAATCGTCAGGTTTTCCGGATTCTTCATCCGCCGCACCGTGCCGTGGGTGCCGTAGACCGGAAGATTGAAGCGCCGCGCCAATCGCGCCACGCCGCCGGCGTGATCACTGTGTTCGTGGGTGACCAGAATGGCGTCGAGCTGCCCGGCCTCCAGCCCCAGCCGCGCCAGGCGCGCCTGCGTGTCCTTCAAGCCGAATCCACAGTCGACGAGCACCCGCACACCCCCCGCCTCGACGAGCGTGCCGTTGCCCTTGCTGCCCGAGCCCAGCGAGGCGAAGCGAAACGTCACCGTTCAGGTCTTGGGTGCGCTGGGGGGATACAGCGGAAAGGGCATCACCTTGCCGCCTTCGCCGGCTGCGGTGATGCGTGACGGCCCGCTGGCGCTGACCTGATCGATGCGAATCACGGCGTGCGCCGGCACGAAAAACCGCTCCACCCCCTCGAACTGGGCCTTGAGCTTTTCTTCGGTGGGATCAACCACCACGCTGGACTTTTCACCAAAAACCAGCTTGCCGATCTCCACGAAGCCCAGCAGGGCGCCGTGGGAGACCTCGCGGGCGTAAACCTCGAAGATCTGGTCGTGGTTGCGAAAGCTGATGCGGTACAGATGGGTCGGCTTGGACATGGCGCCATTTTAGGGTCTGTTGACGATCCTCGACAGCCGCCCACGCGGCCGGCCCGCTCAATGACCGGCTGCGCCCTGCCCGGCGCGGTGCTGCATGGCAAACCGCAGCAGGTCATTGCCATGCCGCAGTTTGAGCGCCTGGATCAGCCGGGCACGATGGGTTTCCACGGTTTTCACGCCCACGCCCAGCAGCAGGGCGATTTCGCGCGTTGAATGGCCCTGCCCCAGCAGGTCCAGCAACTGCCGCTGGCGCGGCGGCAGGGCCGCGACCGGGCCGGCGGGCGCCGCGGCCGGGGTTCGCGGCGGCGGCCGCAGGCCATCCATGCCGTATGTCTGGCCCTCCAGCACCTGCGCCAACGCCAGCCGCAGGGTTTCGGGGCGGGTGTCCTTGGCCACAAACCCATTGGCGCCGCGCCGCAGCGCCTCGCGCACGTACTCGGCATCGGTGTGCATGCTGAGCATCATGATTTTCAGGTCGGGGAAGCGGCGGCGCAGAATCGGCAGCAGATCAAGGCCGCTCAGATGCGGCATCGAAATGTCGAGCACCGCGAGCGCCACCTGATGCGCAGCCACCAGATCCGGCACCGGCAGGCCATCGTCGGCTTCGGCCACGATGGTGACCTGGCCGGTCTGCTCCAGCAATTGCCGTAGCCCGGCACGCACCAGGGCGTGATCGTCGGCCAGCAGGGCACGCGCGGGGGTTATTGGCGTCACGCGGGACGTTCACGCATCAGGGTCATGGCTTTGTTTTAGCGCACCGGCGTGGGCGCCGCAACGCGCCGGTGGCGGGCGATCTCACGGCGGTGCAGACGGAAGATCAGTGACTCAACGGCGGCGTCCAGTTCGGTGGCCACCGGGCACAGGTCGAAACCGCGCTCGGCACCCATGACCGGCAACAGAATCGGCTGTGGCATGCGCATGTCGAGCCACAGGCGCAGCCATCCGGTGGCGCCGGGGGCGAGCATGGCGGGCCACTCATCGGCGTCGCGCGGCACCTGCACATGGCCCGGCGACAGGCTCAGGGTGCGCGGTGCCGGCAGGGGCATCAGGTGACGCTGCAATTCACGCAGGGCGTCCAGCGCCAGGTCGAGCTGCGCCTGGGTGCGCCAGTCGGCGGTGCCGATGTGCGCGTCCTGGGTCGGTGACCGATCGGCCTGCAGCGCCTCCAGACCCAACAGGCGAATCAGCGCCAGCGCGGCGGTGTCGTCGCCGTGAGCGCCCGAGTGGCAATCGGCCGGCACCAGCACGGTGCAGCTCACGCCGGGCGCGGGGTCGTGGGGTTCGGTGGTGGTCGTGGGGGTGGCCATGGGCTCAGGCCTCAAGATAGGCGCGTTCGCGGGCGCTGAGCGCCGGCGGGCGCCGCAGCAGTTGCCTTACGCGCTCCCGTGCGGCTTCAAGCGCGTACAGCACGGCATGGTAGCGGCTGAGAATGTCGTGCAGCGCACCGCGCACCTCGGGCGACAACTGCTCGCACTGCGGCAGCCACTGCGCCATGAAGCGGCGCTGGCGGCTGAGTTGCGCTGACACCTCGTCCCAGTCCTCGCTGGCGGCTGCGGCTTCGAGCTGGCCCACGGCGCGGCTCAGCGCATCGACGGCCACGGCCGGCGCTTCGGCGCTCATGCGGCGGCCGCGCGCCGGGGCGCAATGCCGTCCCAGCCCTGCTTGATCTCGGTGATCAGCGATGTCACTTCATGCAGAAGGGCCTCATCCTGCGCCAGACAGGCGGCCAGGATGCGCGCCTCGCAATAGCGGTACAGCGTGTCGAGCCGGGCCACCAGTTGCGCGTCGGCCTTGGGGTCGAGCACCGCCCGCAGATAGGCCAGGATGGCCAGTGCCCGATCAGCGTCGTCGCGTCGCGCCTCGGGTCGCGGCTGGCGCATGGCGTGGCGCAGGCGCGCAATGCGCGTCAGCAGCCCGCCCAGCAGCAGTTCGATCTGTCGGTGGGGGCTCATCGCCTCGGCCTGGGCCATGGGTCCGGCACCGGTGAAAGCAGCGAGGGTGGCAGCGTGCGACATGGGTGAAATCTCCTTCAGTTCTGGCCGTGATATCGGCCGGCAGGCTGAAAACTTGAGCTACAGCAGGCGCGCCAGCTGGGCGCTGAGGAAGTCACTGGTCGAGCTCATCTGCCCCACCAGGGTGTCGAGGGCGTTGAACTGGCGCTCCAGCCCTTCGCGCACGCGGTCCATGCGGCGATTGAGCTGGGCCTGGTCGTTGTTGGCGGTCTTGATGCGGGCCTCAAGGCCGCCCTGCTTGGCGGCCAGGCGCCCGTCACTTGCCAGGTAGCCGTCAAGCACGGCGGTCATTCGCTCCCCCAGCCCGCCCGCGCCGGTGAGCAGTTGCTCCACCGCGTTGGGGTTGTCGACAAGTGCCGCCCTCAGCGTGCTGTCGTCGAGGCTCAGGTTGCCGTTGGTCGCGGTGGTGAAGCCGATGGCCGAGAGCACGCCCAAGGGGTTGCCGCTGACCTCGGCGCTGACGACCGTGCGCAAGTCCGATGAGGCACCGCGCAGCGTGGCATCGCCCTGCAATGCACCGGCGCGCCCGGTGGCGGCGTCGTAGCGGGTCACGTCGCGGGCAATGCCCATGGTGGCGTTGTAGGCGCTGACCAGGGCACTCAGTCGCGAAACGGTTTTGTCGAGATCGGCCTGCACATCCACCGTGAAGGCGGTGCCGGGTTTCTGATCGGTCACGCGCAGGCTGACGCCGGGCAGCACGTCGTCGAAGCTGTTGCTGCCGCGGGTGACGGTGAGGCCGTCGATTTCGATGATGGCGTCTTTCGCCGCCTGAATCTGCGTCAATCCGTCACCGGCCGAGCCGGTGAAACGCACCGCCTCCAGCCCGCCGTCGCCACCGATGGGTTCGACGCTGATGGTTTGATCGGTGCCGGCATTGCGGCTGCTGAGAATCAGATGCGCACCGCCATCGGCGGTGACCACACGGGCACTGACGCCGGTGTTGTCGGCGGCGCGGTTGATGGCGCCGGCGATCGACGACAGGGCGTTGTCACCGTCGGTGAGTTCAATCTCGAAGTGCTTGTCGCCCACGCCGATGCGCAGGGTGCCGGTGCCGACCACCGTGTCGGCGCTGGCGAACGCGCCGCTGCGCAGGCTCTGCGCGCTGGCCTGTTGCTGCACCGTGACCGCATAGCGCCCGGGCAGGGCCTTGTCGGATGCGGTGGCGGTAAAGGGCGCATCGGCCTGCACGGTGGCGGCAAACTGGGTCAGGCCGGTCTTGCCCAGCTCGGTCATCTGCCGCTGCAGGGCCGAGGCGGCCGAACGAAAGTTGCCCAGGGCGGAAATCTGCGCGTTGGACTGCGCCAGGGTGCGATTGATGCGCGCATCGGCGCCGCTGCGCTCGGCGGCCACGAGCTGGTTGACGATGCCCGCGATGTCGAGACCGCTGCCCACCCCTCCAAATGAAATGCCGGCCATGGTGTCTGCCTCAGGCGTGGCGGTCGATCAGCAGGCCGGTCAGGGCCTGGGCGATACGCACCGCGGTCTCGTCGGGAATTTGTCGCAACACCTCGCCGCTGGCCTGGTCCACGATCTGGATCACCGGGCGCGGCAGGGCTTCAAGCTGAACGAAGCGCAGGCCGGTCTGGTGCTTGGCCAGTTCGGCGTTGGCCTCGGCAATGACCGAGGTCATGGACTGCACGTCACCGGGCGACGAGGGCGCACGCGGCCGCGCGTCCACCACTGCCAAAACCGCCTCGGCGCGGGGCGCGCCGGGCGGTGAGGTTGCGTGATGCAGCCATGCAGCAAGATCGGTGTTGGCGTCCATTTTCGGTACGCCCCGACCGGGTCGGCGTCAGGCCGGCCCGGTCGGGGTCGCCTCCATTAGCGCAGCAGAGACAGCACGCCCTGCGGCGCGGAGTTGGCCTGCGACAGCATCGCGGTACCGGCCTGCTGCAGGATCTGCGCGCGGGTCAGGCTGGCGGTTTCCTTGGCAAAGTCGGTGTCGACGATGCGGCTGCGCGATGCCGACAGGTTTTCGCTGCTGGTCTGCAGGTTGCTGACCACCGAGCTGAAGCGGTTCTGCAGGGCGCCCAGGTCGGCACGGGTGGAGTTGACCACCTGCAGGGCCGAGTCCATGGCCTGCATTGCCGCGTCGGCACCGGCCACGCTGGAGATGTCCACGGTGGAGATACCGGTGGTCGTGGCCCGTGCCGTGGTGGCGGCGGTCAGGCCGGTGTCTGCGGTCAGGGCGGCTGCTGCGCCGGCCACCACGATGTCGTCGGTGGTCGAGACCAGGGTGATGGTGTTGCTGGTGTCCTTGATCGCATACACGCCGGACTCGCCCGAGGTCTTGTTGATGGCCGACATCAGCTGCTCGGAACGTTCGCTGGCCGAGGCCGCCGCACCGATGGCGCCCAGGTCGACGCCGTTGATGGTCACGTCACCGGCGCTCAGGGCGTTGCCGAAGCCGGTGGACACCGCCGTGGTCACGGTGGCGCGACCGTAGCTGCCCAGATTGGCGGTGGTGGCATCGACGATCGAGGTCACGTCGATGGTCTGGCCGACATCGGCACCGATCTGGAAGCTCTGGTTCGAGAAGCTGCCATCCAGCAGCTTCACGCCGTTGAAGCTGGTCTGCTCGGCAACGCGGTTGATTTCACTCAGCAACTGCGAGGCTTCGGCATTGAGCGCGTCGCGATCGGTCTGGCTGTTGGTGGCGTTGCGCGACTGCACCGCGAGTTCACGAATGCGCTGCAGGTTGTTGCCGACTTCGACCAGCGCACCTTCAGCGGTCTGCGTGAGGCTGATGGCGTCGTTGGCATTGCGACCCGCCTGGTCCATGCCGCGAATCTGGGTGGTGAAGCGGTTGGCAATGGCCAGACCGGCGGCGTCGTCCTTGGCACTGTTGATGCGCAGACCTGACGACAGGCGCTGCAACGAGGTGGCGAGCGCATCGCTGCTGCCCGACAGGTTGCGCTGAGCATTCAGCGACATGACGTTGGTGTTGATGACTTGCATGATCCATCTCCGGGTTGAAAACCCCGGCGATCCGGGGTGTGAGGGTTGCCGTCGAAGGGGAAGGTGACGGTCAAACCCTGTTTCGGCCCTGGATCAGAAATCTTGCGTGGGCGGCGCAACCGTTGATCGGCTTTGAGTGACCGCTGGCGCGGCTGTCGTCGTCGGCTGACGCAAACCGGCGGGCTTCTGGTCTTTCAGCAGGTACAGCGGACGCTGCTTGGCCTCGTCGAACAGCCGCGCCAGGTACTCGCCGATGACCCCGATGAACAGCAGTTGCAGGCCGCTGAAGAACAGCAGGGTCACCATCAGGGTGGGAAAACCCGGCACCGGGTCGCCGTAGATCAGCGTCTTGAGGATGATGAAGCCCCCGGCAACGAATGCCAGCATCGCCACCAGCATGCCGGCGTAGGTGGCCAACTTGAGCGGCGCGGTCGAAAAACTGGTGATGCCGTCGAGTGCAAAATTCCACAGCCGCCACAGGCTGAAGCTGCTGACACCCTCGCTGCGCGGATCACGCACATAGCTCACCGCCGCGCTGGGGAAACCAATCCACGCGAACAGGCCCTTCATGAAGCGGTTGCGCTCCTTGATCTGCCGCAGTGCCAGCACGGCACGGCGGCTGATGACGCGGTAGTCGCCGGTGTCGGCGGGAATTTCCACCCGCCGGCTCAAGCGCCCCATCAGCCGGTAGAACACCGAGGCCGTGGCGCGCTTGGTGAGGCCCTCGCCCAGCCGCGCGGCGCGCCGGGCGTAGACCGTGTCGAACCCTTCGCGCGCCTTGGCGAGCAGGGTGGGAATCAGCTCTGGCGGGTCCTGCAGGTCGGCGTCGATCAGCACCACCCAGTCACCGTCTGCAAAGTCCAGGCCGGCGCTCATGGCAATTTCCTTGCCGAAATTGCGCGACAGCGCCAGGTAGCCGACCCGCGCATCGCGCATCGCCAGCGCCTGAATGACCGCCAGGCTGTCGTCACGGCTGCCGTCGTCGACGAACAGCAGTTCGCCAGTCACGGTGTCGGCCAGGGTGTCGAGTACCGCTGAAATGCGCGCCCAGAACGCCGGGAGCCCCGCCGCTTCGTTGAACACGGGCACGATGACGGTCAGTCGCTGCAGCGGGCGCATGGAATCTGGATCAGCCACGGCGTTCCGGTGGAGTGGAGTTGAAGACCCAGTATTTCATGCAGGCGAAGTTGAAGCCCATCACCCCCCCGGTGGCGGCGACCTGGGCGGGCAGGTAATGCAGCCCCAGGTGCAGGCCCATAGCCAGCAGCAGGCTGTTGAGCAACACGCCGACCGACACCATCAGCGCGAACCGCGGCAGGCCCTGCCGGTGCGGCCGCTGGCTGGCGAAGCTGAAACGCCGGTTGAGGGCGTAGTTGAGCGCCGCGCCGGCCAGAAAACCGGTCGCGGCGGCCAGCACCACCGGCGCCCCCAGCGCTTCGATGGCCACGGTCATCACCGCGTAGTGCAGCGCTGTCGAGACCAGCCCTACCGACAGAAACCCGCCCAGAGCCTTCACTCGCGGCGCGTCCAGAGGCCCAGCGGGCGGTCGCCCCAGCGCGCCAGTTCACGCCATTGATAATGCGCGGCCAACTGCCGGTCGAGCACCTCGCGCGCCTCGGGCTTGTGGTGGGCTTCGCGCCAGCTCCAGACGATGTAGCGCACGTCGTGCGCCAGCAGGTAAGGCGCCGGGTCGGCGTGGGTGCCCTCAAAGATTTCGCCCATGGCCTTGTGCCGCGACCAGATTTCCGGCAGTTGCCCACGCCAGGTCACTTCGTGCAGCGGCCAGCCCAGAAACACCGGCTGCCCGGCCAGCATGCTGTAGGCCGTGCCGTCGTCATAGGCGTACTTGGCGACCCGCTCCAGCACCACGCCGCGCGGGGCCACTTTCAGCGCATCGATGATCGCCGGGCCGCCGGCATCACGCCGGTAGATGCCATCCCCGTGCAGCTGCATCAGGTCGGGCTGGGTGGTGTTGCCGATGAACTTGACGATGTCGATCACGTAGAACAGCGTCAGTGCCAGCGCCGCGGCGCTGACGCCGCGCACCCAGCGTTTCGGGCTCATCATCACCGCCGGCGCGACGGCGATCAGCGTGCCCACCCAGATCCAGCCCCACCACTTCATGGTGGTGTTGGTGCGTTCGTGGCGCCCGCCGGACAGATCGTCGATGTAGATGAACTCGGAAGCGAGCAGCGCCAGCCCCAGCACCGCCGCCACCGGCCAGACGAAGCTGCGCAGGTGCCTTGGCGCAAAGGCCGACAGGCCCAGCACCACCAGAATGGGCATCATCAGCGCCAGAAATGACACCAGCGGCGTGTGCTGCTGCGCGGTCACCCAAGCCACCGGGGTGCTGAGGCTGCGGCTGGAGAATCCGGCCAGAAACGGCAACAGCAGCACCAGCACCGCCAGCCCGCCGAGCACCAGCGCCATCACCCATTGGCCGGCCAGCGGCCGGTCACCCCCACGCCAGGCGATGCCGGCCTGGGTCAGCCCCCAGACCCCGACCATCACGGCGTGCAACGGAAAGATCCAGGCGTGCGCGGCAATCGTCAGCGGCACCGTGGCGGCCGCAAGCCCGGCCAACGCCAGTCGCGTACCGGTCTTGCGCGCCTCCGACTGCGCCGCCCACATCAATGACAGGGCCAGCGCCAGCAGGAAGTACCCCGAGATCGGCGGGTGGTAATCGCCGATGTAGAACTGATAGCCGAAGGTTTCCAGCGGCAGTTCCTGCCACTCGCGGCCCTCGGTGATGGTGTGGCCGAACAGCCGCAGTCCCAGCGGCGTGTTGATGCGCTGGTCGTAGTTGCCGATGAAGCGCGCCGAGCCGGCCATGCGGTCGTACACATTCACGTTGTCGGCCTTGGCCTCGGTGTTGGTGGCCACCAGCCGGGTCCAGACACTGGCGCCCGTGCCGCCCACCATCAGCACCGCCAGCAGCAGCACCGCATAGCCCCGCGCCAGCCCCTGGCGCCGCGCCAGCTCCCAGGTCAGCACCGGCGTCAGCGCCATTAGCAGCACGAAGGCCACGTTGTATGCCCCGCCCGGGCTCAGCCCGAACAGCCGCGCCATCAGCGCCGCGCCGTAATGCTGCCACGCGTAGTAAAAATCGAAGGCGTACGGCGGCATCCAGTGATCCACCGGCGGCAGTCGCGCGCCATCGAGGTAATTGACGATGAAGTACAGGTCGGTGAGGCGCTCGGCGCTGGGAAACAGGCTGGGATAACTGCCACGCCACAGCAGGCCGACCGCCACCGCCGCGAAGAACGGCAGGCTGGTCAGCAGCAGCCCGCGATCAAACCAGCCTTGTCGCGCCCCGCCCACGGCCAGCCCCGCGCTGGCGATCAACAACAGACCGCCCAGCGCCCGCAAGTTGCCCAGCCCCACCGCGTGCTCCACCGTGAACAGCACCGTGCAGACCATCGCGATGCCGGTCGCCAGACTGGTCCACGGCGGCCAGCCCCGGTGCCGCGCCCAGGCCAGCACCACGGCGCCCGGCAGACAAATGGCAGAAAACACGGCAAGCCAGAGCAGAAAGGACATGGGCGATTGCAGGGGGTGACGGCGTAGGGGCCGAATGCTAAAGGCTGCACGCCCGGTTGGGCACTGGCAGCGTCGGCCGACCGCCGCACTTTACCCTGCGCGGGCCGCGTGCAAAGCTGGTCCGCACGCCTCTTGGAGCCGTCTGCCCATGTCGCGACTGCTGCTGTTGCTCGCGCTGCTGCACGCGGCGGTCGGCCTTGCCGAGGCCCCACCGCAGCCCCCTGCAGTGATGAACGCGCAGGTGTACGCGCCCGGCCTGCGCGTCGCCGAGTACTGGGTCAGCGAAAAGCTGGACGGCGTGCGCGGCCGCTGGGATGGCGCGCAGCTCTGGACGCGTGGCGGGCACCCCATCACCCCGCCCGACTGGTACACCGCAGGCTGGCCTCAGGTGCCGATGGACGGCGAGCTGTGGACCGGACGCGGCGACTTCGAGCGCGTGTCAGGCATCGTCCGTCGCCACCCACCGGACGACGCCGAGTGGCGAGACCTGCAGTTCAGGGTGTTTGACCTGCCCGAACATGGCGGCGCGTTCGATGCGCGGGTGCAGGCCATGCGCGCACTGCTGGCACCGCTGAACCTGCCGTGGTTGCAGCCGGTGCGCCAGTTTCGGGTGGCCGACGAAGCTGAACTCATGCAGCACCTGGATGCGGTCGTCCGTGGGGGCGGCGAAGGGCTGATGCTGCACCACGGCCAGGCCCGCTACCGCGCCGGCCGCAGCGATGATCTGCTCAAGCTCAAGCCTCACGATGATGCCGAAGCGCGGGTTGTCGGCTACCGGCCCGGCCGGGGCAAATACACCGGCCAGATGGGCGCGCTCGAGGTCGAGACCCCCGCGGGCATCCGCTTCGCCCTCGGCAGCGGCTTCAGCGACGCCCAGCGTGCCGATCCGCCACCGGTCGGCACCTGGGTCACGTATCGCTACAACGGCCTCACCGGCAAGGGCATTCCCCGCTTCGCGCGTTTCCTGCGGGTGCGCGAGGGCTGGACGCCCCCCGAGTAGACCGCCTCAGCCCCGCCTCCGCGGGCTCAGGCGTTGCCCGCCGCGTCCAGTTGCGCCAGCAGCAGCGGCGCATAGGCGTCGGCGCCCCACAGACGTTTGCCACCCGACTGCGTATGAATCGTGGTGTAGTGCGTGCCCGGCACGGCCATCAGCTCCTGGAAGCGCTGCGCCACCGCAGCGGGCGTCGGTTCGTTGTAGATGGGCTGGATCAGCCGGTCCGTGATCCGCCATTTCACCTGTTCGGCGGGCACATGGTGGCGCAGGAACAACCGATAGCTGGCGAACTCTGACCAGCGCCGCACCGGTTGCGACAGCAGCACCTGCCACCACGGCTGGTCGTGGCGTTGTTCCAGATACGCGAAGAAGCGCCGCACCGTGGGCGCATGAAAAACGAACGGCGTGTCGAACGAGGTGTCGAGCAGGCCCGAGCTGGGCATGGGCTGCTGCAGCAGGGCGTGCGCCTGGGTGCACCAGCGCCGCTGCTTGGTGCCCATGGCCGAGGCGGGTGCCTGACGATGCAGGCAGACGATGCGGCCCTGGGCGTCGACAAAGTCGGCAAGGCCGGCACCGGGCAACACGGCCACGTCGCAGTCGACCACCACCACGGTGTCGACGGGGCTGGCCGCCGCAGCCGCCAGCTTGCTGATCTGCTGGACATGCCAGCCGGTGTACCGGGTCCACTCGGGAAATCCCCCCGCCCGCAAGGCCAGACTGCCCGCCATGCGGGTGCCCCAGACGCCAAGACGGGCGCTGTGGCGTCGCGCCTGTTGGCGCCTTGCCTCGATGGGCCCGGGCAGAACCTCGGCCGTGGTCTGCAGCGACACGGCGCCCTCCACGAAGGGCCGGAACGCCGCCTCGTCTTCGGTCTGCACCACCACCTGATGCGGTACATCGGCAAGGCCCGAACGGGCCAGGGTCTGGCGCAGCAACGCAAAGTGGTCGCGGTCGCCCGACCAGGTGGGCGTCAATAAAATTGCGCTCATAAGGCTCCATGCAATGGCGATTGGTTTTGACGACAGCAGCCGCGGCGCACACCGGCCGCCGCGCCCGCCGCGCCCGCCGCGCAACTTTAACCCCGACACGGTGCCCGAGACCGGTCCGGACCGGACCGATGTCGCGGCCCCGGCGCCCAAGTGCCTGCACGTGCAATCGTTAACGCGGCCTTGCGCCGAACGGTGACATGCTCACGGCTCACCCATAAACGGACAGGGCCATGCGCATCGGCGTTCCCCGGGAGATCAAGAACCACGAATACCGCGTCGGGCTGACGCCGGCCGGCGTGCGCGAGCTGTTCGCCCACGACCACGAGGTGCTGATCGAGACCGGCGCGGGCGTCGGCAGTGGCATCGCCGACTCGGCCTATGAGCAGGCCGGCGCCCGAATCGCGCCCGACGCGGCCACCGTGTTCGCCGGTGCCGAGCTGATCGTCAAGGTCAAGGAGCCCCAGCCCGCCGAGTGCGCGATGCTGCGGCCGGGGCAGGTGCTGTTCACCTATCTGCATCTGGCGCCCGACGCCGTGCAGGCGCGCGGCCTGCTGGCGGCAGGCTGCGTGGCCATCGCCTACGAAACCGTCACCAGCCCGCAAGGCGGCCTGCCGCTGTTGACGCCGATGAGCGAGGTCGCGGGCCGGCTGTCGGTGCAGGCCGGCGCCCATGCACTTGAAAAAGCCCAGGGCGGCGCCGGCATTCTGCTCGGCGGCGTGCCGGGCGTGGCGCCGGCCGAGGTTGCGGTCATCGGCGGCGGCGTGGTCGGCTACAACGCGGCGCGCATTGCCATGGGCATGGGCGCCTCGGTCACCATTCTGGACACCGCGCCGCGCCGCCTCAACGAACTGGACACCCTGTTCGACGGCCGCCTGAAGACCGTCTACGCCACCCGGGAGGCCCTGGAGCACAGCGTCTGCCACGCCGATCTGGTGATTGGTGCGGTGCTGCTGCCGGGGGCGGCCGCGCCCAAGCTGGTCAGCCGCGCGATGCTCGGGCAGATGCGTGAGGGCTCGGTGGTGGTCGATGTCGCCATCGACCAGGGCGGCTGCTTCGAAACCTCGCGCGCCACCACCCACCAGAACCCCACCTATGTGGAAGAAGGCATCGTGCATTACTGCGTCGCCAACATTCCCGGCGCGGTGGCGCGCACCAGCACGCTGGCGCTGACCAACGCCACCCTGCCCTACCTGCTGCGGCTGGCGAACCAGGGTTATCGACAGGCCCTGCACGCCGATGCCCACCTGCGCGCCGGGCTGAACGTGCATCGCGGCGCCATCACCCACCCTGCGGTGGCCCAGGGCCTGGGGCTGCCCTACCACCCCGCGTTGGCGGCAATTGGCGAGACGGGCTGATCCACCGACCGCACCGGCCCGCGTTTCGATCATTCGATCATTCGTCGAACGGGCGACCCAGGGTCTCCGGCACCTCGGGCACCGGCGCGGGATCGTGCGCGCCGGCCTTGATGCGGTAGGCCCAGGCCAGAATCTGCGCCACCGCGGTGAACAACTCCGGGGGCACGGCCCGACCCACCTCGGTGCTGCGGAACAGGGCGCGCGCCAGCGGCGGTGATTCCACCCGCAGCACGGCGTGTTGCACCGCCCGTTCGCGAATCGCGGCCGCCACCTCGTCGGCGCCCTTGGCGACCACCTCGGGCGAGGCCATGCGCGTCGCGTCATAACGCAGCGCCACCGCGAAATGCGTCGGGTTGGTGATCACCACATCGGCGCTGGCCACCGCCTCCAGCATTCGGCCGCGGGACAGTTCCATGGCCCGCTGGCGGCGCTTGGCCTTCACTTCGGGGCGGCCTTCGGATTCGAACATTTCGCGCTTGATTTCATCGCGCGACATCTTCAGTTGACGCGCGTGGTTCCAGAGCTGGAACGGCACATCGGCGGCCGCGACCAGCACCAGGCCCACCAGGCCCATCAGCAGCACCTCCATGAGCATGCGGCCGGTTTCGGCCAGCGCCGCCGCCAGCGGAACGTGGGCAAGGCCCAGCAGGCGCTCGAGATTGGCGGCGATATAGGCCAGCACCAACCCGCCGATCAACAGCATCTTGCCCAACGCCTTGCCCAGCTCGGCGGCCGCCTGCGCCGAGAACAGGCGCGCGAAGCCCTTGATCGGATCGAGCTTGCTCAGGTCAGGGACGATGCCCTTGCCGGACACCATCAGCCCGCCGATCAGCGAGGGGGTGATCAGCGACGCCAGCCACGGCACCAGAACCAGCAGGCCGACGATGCCCATCACCTGCAGCAACGCCGTGCCGATGGCCCGCGCCGGCTGGGCATCGCGCTGCCCCACCGCGCCCAGGCTGTCGGCCACGAAGCCCGACAGCTCGGCCAGCACCTGGCCACCCAGCAGCAGCAACGCCAATGCGCCAAAGATCGTCACCAGCGCCTGCGACAGCTCACGCGAGCGGGCGATCTGCCCCTGCTCGCGCGACTGGTCGATTTTTTTCTGGGTCGGGGCTTCGGTGCGTTCGCCGCCGCCTTCGGCTTCACTCATGGCGCGGCCTGCAGGGCGGCGCCGATGTGTTCAAACATTGCGGCCCAGTACGCCGACAGCGGCGCGCCCATCTCGGGCAGCCACAGCCACAGCAGCAGCAGCAGCGCCAGCAGCGCGGCGGGCAGGCCAATCGCGAACAGGTTGAGTGCCGGCGCGGCGCGGCTGACCAGACCGAACCCCAATTGCACCGTGAGCAGACTGGCCAGCACCGGCAGTGCCAGGCTGATGCCGGCCTCCAGCATCGGCACCAGCAGGCCCGCCAGCGCCATCCACGGTGGCCCGGCCCATTGGCCGGCCATCGGCACCGCCGTGAAGCTCAGCCACAGCAGGCGGATCAGCGCGTGATGACCGTCCATGGCCAGAAACAGCAGGCTGGCGAACGCGGTGAGCATCGACCCCAGCACCGGCGAGGTGGTGCCGCGCATCGGGTCATTCACCTGGGCGAACGACAGGCCCGCCAGGGCGCTGATCATCTCTGCGGAGAGCATCAGCGCTTCGAACAGCAGTTGCAGCAACAGGCCCAGCATCAGCCCCACCGCCACGTTGATGATCATCATCAGCCACCAGACGCTGCCGAACAGCGCCGGCGGCTCCACCGGCGGCACGGTGAGCGCGATCAGCGGCGTCAGCACCACGGCCAGCATCAGGCGGATGCGCCCGGGCGCGGCCCGCGCGCCCAGCACCGGCGCGGTCACCACGAAGGCGCTGACCCGCACCAGCACCCAACTGGCCTGCACCAGCGAGCCCCAGAGGGCAATGGTAACGGCGCCGAGTTCCCCCACCTCAGTTCACCCAGGCGGGAATCGACAGGATCAGGGCGCGGGTGTAGTCGACGATGATGCGCAGCATCCACGGCCCTGCCAGCACCGCCACCGCCGCCACCGCCAGCACCTTGGGGATGAACGACAGAGTCATCTCGTTGATCTGCGTTGCCGCCTGGAACAGGCCGATGAGCAGCCCCGAGGCCAGCGCGGCCAGCAGCAGCGGCGCACCGAGCAGCACGCCCACTTCCAGCGCCGAACGACCGACGGTGAGAACGTCTTCCGGCGTCACGACACGAAGCTGCCGACCAGGCTGCCCGCCACCAGGGTCCAGCCGTCCACCAGCACGAACAGCATCAGCTTGAAGGGCAGCGAGATCATCATCGGCGACAGCATCATCATGCCGAGGCTCATCAACACGCTCGCCACCACCAGGTCGATGATGACGAAGGGGATGAACAGCAGAAAGCCGATCTGGAACGCGGTCTTCAGCTCACTGGTGAGAAACGCCGCGGCCAGCACGGTGAGGGGCACGTCCGCCGGTTCGGCGAAGCCGTCGCCATGACCGCCCAGCTCGGCGAACATCAGCAGGTCGCTGTCCCGGGTCTGGCGCAGCATGAAGTCGCGCAGCGGCGCGGCCGCGCCCGGTGCGGCCTCGTCGAGCGGCAGGGTGCCGTCCAGATAGGGACCCACGCCTTCGTTCCAGGCGCGCTCGAAGGTGGGCTGCATGACGAAACCGGTGAGCAGCAGCGCCAGGCCAATGAGAATGGGGTTGGACGGCGTGCTCTGCGTGCCCAGCGCCTGCCGCAGCAGCGCCAGCACGATGATGATGCGGGCGAAGCCGGTGGTGGACATAAGCAGCGCCGGCAGCACCGACAACAGCGTCATCGCCGCCAGCACCTGCAGGCTCAAGGACCACTGCGCGCCACCGTCGGCGGTGGGCGTCATGGTCAAGGCCGGAATTTCGGGCAGCGTGGCCTGCGCCAGCACCGCACCGGGCAGCAGCAGTAAGGCACACAGAGCGGCAAACAGGGCGGCAACGCGGGTCATCGCACGCCCTCCAGTTGTTGCGCAAACGCGCTGGGGGCTGGTTGCTCGGCACTCAGGCGGGTGATCTGGCCGGGCGTGACGCCCAGCAGAATCTGTTCACCCGCCACTTCAACCAGCACCAACTGGCTGCGGGCGCCGAGGGCGCGCACCGCCTTGACCTGAATCGCACCGTTGCCCTGGGGCATCAGACGAAAGCGTTTCAGCATGAAACTGGCGCCGAGAATGATGCCGACCACGACCACCAGTGCGGCCAGCATCTGCAGCACGTGGCCGAAGCCGGGGCTGGCGGGGAGCGTCTCCATCAGCGGAGTTTGCGAATGCGCTCGGCCGGGCTGACCACATCGGTCAGGCGCACGCCGAATTTCTCGTTGACCATCACCACTTCACCGTGGGCGATGAGCGTGCCATTGACGTACACATCCAGCGGCTCACCGGCCTGGCGCTCCAGCTCCACCACCGAGCCCTGCGACAGCTGCAGCAGGTTGCGGATGGGAATGCGCGCGCGGCCGACCTCGATGGCCAGGGTGACGGTGACGTCGAGAATCACGTCGAGGTTGACGTCGTGATCACCGCCCTTGGGCTGCGACTCCAGGTTGGGCATTTCGGCGGGCTGGGCGTCGGGTTGGGACAGGGTTTGGGGCATGGACAGACTCCGGTCAGGCGGCTTTGGCAGGGGGTTCGCGGCGTGCGGCGTGATCGATCTTCAAGGCGTGCTTGCCGTGCGAAACACCCAGCGAGCCGGTGAATACCGGCAGGCCGTCGACGCACAGGTCCAGAAGATCGGGCATTTCGATGGGAATCACATCGCCGGGCTTGAGCGCCAGCAGTTGCCGCAGGGTGATGCTGGGCGCATCGAGCTGGGTCGACATTTCCACGATCGCGTCCTGAATCTGCGCGCGCAGGTTGGCGGTCCAGCGTTCGTCACGGTCGCCACGGTCAGATTGCAGGCCGGCGTCAAGCTGCTCACGGATCGGCTCGATCATCCCGTAGGGCATGACGATGTGGATCTCGCCCTCGGCGCCATCGAGGTCGACGGTGAACTTCGACACCACCAGAATCTCGCTGGGCGCGACGATGTTGGCGAAATGCGGGTTGACCTCGGAGTTGAGGTATTCGAAGTCCAGCGGCATCACCGGCCCCCAGGCTTCGGCCAGGTCGGCGAACGCACTCTTGAGCAGCAGTTGAATCACGCGCATTTCGGTGGGCGTGAACTCGCGCCCCTCGATCTTCACCGGGAAACGCCCGTCACCGCCGAAAAAGGTGTCGACGCAGGCGAACACCAGCTTCGGCTCGATCACGATCAATGCGGTGCCGCGCAGCGGCTTGATGCGGATCAGGTTCAGGTTGGTCGGCACGTAGAGCGAGTGCACGTAATCGGCGAACTTGAGCATCTCCACGCCCTTGATCGACAGCTCCGGCGAGCGCCGCAGCAGGTTAAACAGGGAGATGCGGTAGTGCCGGGCGAAGCGTTCGTTGATCATTTCCAGCGTCGGCAGCCGGCCGCGGACGATGCGGTCGTGCCCGGCCAGATCGAACGGCCTGACCTCACCTTCCAGCGGCGGTGAATCGGTGGCCACCGCACCGGCATCAACGCCGTGCAGCAGGGCGTCGATCTCGTCCTGGCTGAGCAGGTCCTGGCCGCTCATTGCATGACGAAGCTGGTGAAGTACAGGGCTTCGATGCTGGCCGCCGCCTTGGCATCGGGCAGCGCGGCACGAATGGCTTCCAGCGCCTCGGCGCGCAGCTTTTCGCGGCCCTCAGGCGCCATCAGATCGGCATACGGGTAGCGGCCAAACAGGCTCAACAACGCATCCCGAATGGCGGGCGCATGGGCATCAAGGTCGGCAAACACCTTGGGGTCGCGCGCCATGACCTGCAGTTCGGCCTGCAGATAGCGCAGGCTGCCGGCGTCATCGATATTGACCACCAGCGCCGGCTCGAGCTTGTGGTACTGCGCCGGCAACACGGCGGGCGCCGCATCCGGGTCTGGGGCGTGCTGCCGGGCGTAGTACCAGCCCCCGCCACCGGCCAGCGCGGCAGCCACCACGGCCGCCACGAGCATGGGCATCAGGCTCTTTTTCGGAGTGGGGGCGGCGGCAGCCTGGGACATGAGGGTTTCCTGGAACGGGTGCGCGCAGCAAGCGCGGTGGGGGGACACCCCGACTGCCGCAAGCCGCGTGCGAAACCCTGGGCGAGACGCCTCCGCTGAAACCGGTGATCGGGGCCGTTGGTCGCGGCGTCGGCCGTGTCGTGCGCGCACACTCCGTCGATTGGCCGCAAACGTCCGACTTCCGACACGCCCTCGGCGGCCCTGGCCGAGGGCCGGCAGGGCGGATGTCGGATTTCTGACGCGGCCGCCTCAGCGCGGCCCGGCCACGATCAACGGTCAGGTCGCGATCAACGGCGCCCAGGGCACGGCCGGCCGCGCGAGATCAACAGGGCCCCCGCCGTCAGACCTCGCCGTAGCGCTCGAAATCGCCCACCCAGCGACGGATCAGGCCGCGCGCCATGGCGGGCTGGGTGTCGAGCAGCCTGTCGGCCAGCGTCTGCAGCGGCGGGATGCGCGCGGCGTCACGCACCGGATCGGCAATCTTCATGCCCACCACGCCGGTCTGGCGGCGCCCCAGCAGCTCGCCGGGGCCGCGCAGGTCAAGGTCGGTCTGGGCGATGACGAAGCCGTCGTTGCTGTTGCGCAGCGCCGTGAGCCTGGCCTGGGCAGACTCCGACAGCGGTGCCTGATACAGCAGCACGCACTGGCTCTCAACCGAGCCACGCCCCACCCGCCCGCGCAGTTGGTGGAGCTGCGAGAGCCCGAGCCGCTCGGGGTTTTCGATGATCATGATCGAGGCATTGGGCACGTCCACCCCCACCTCGATGACGGTGGTAGCCACCAGCAACTGCGTGCGCCCTTCCTTGAAGGCGCGCATCTGCGCGTCCTTGTCGTCGGCCTTCATCCGGCCGTGCACCAGACCGACACGCAGATGGCCCAGCTCTTCGCGCAGCAGCGCGGCGGTTTCCTCCGCAGCCTGGGCGCTGAGTTGTTCCGACACCTCGACCAGCGTGCACACCCAGTAGGCCTGGCGGCCGGCGGCGCAGACCTCGCCGATGCGCGCCAGCACGTCGTCGCGACGGGTGTTGGCAATGGCCACGGTGCGCACCGGCGTGCGGCCCGGCGGCAGTTCGTCGATGGTGCTGACGTCAAGGTCGGCATACAGGCTCTGCGCCAGCGTTCGCGGAATGGGCGTGGCGCTCATGATCAACTGGTGCGTGGCCTGCCCCTCCGGCCCCTTGTCGCGCAGGCTCAGGCGCTGCTGCACGCCAAAGCGGTGCTGCTCGTCCACGACGATCAGGCCCAGCCGCTGGAAGCGCACACTGTCCTGAAACAGCGCGTGGGTGCCGATGGTGACGCCGACGGCGCCGTCCAGCAGGGCCGCTTGGGTGGCGTCACGCTGGGCCTTGCGCAGCCGGCCCGAGAGCAGCCGCACCTCGATGCCCAGCGGCGTCAGCCACTGGCGGAAGTTGATCAGGTGCTGCTCGGCCAGCAGCTCGGTGGGCGCCATCAACGCTGCCTGGTAGCCGGCGCGCACCATGGCCACGATGGCGGTGGCCGCAACCAGGGTCTTGCCCGAGCCCACGTCCCCCTGCAGCAGGCGCAGCATCGGGCGCGGCTGGGACAGGTCTTGCGCGATCTCGCTCAGCACCCGCTGCTGGGCGCCGGTCAGCGGAAACGGCAGGTGCGCCAGCAGGCTGCGCTGTGCGGCGGCAAACGCAGTCACCACCGGTGCCGGCCGCCGCTGCAACTGCTGACGCACCCAGCGCAGACTGACCTGATGCGCCAACAGCTCTTCGTCGATGAGGCGCCGCTGTGCCGGATGCTCACGCCGCGCCAGCACTTCGGCGGCCTGCGCCTCGGCGGGACGATGCAGCGCCTGCAGCGCCGTCAGGGTGTCGGGGGCGGCAAGACCGGGCACCGCCCGCAGGAATCCCGGCGTCTGCGCGGCCAGCGCCAGCGCGGCGTCGATGAGGCTGCGCAGGCGCGCCTGGGTCAGGCCCTGGGTGGCGGGATAGATCGGCGTGAGCGTGTCGGGAATGGTCAGGGCTTCGGGTGAGGCCGCCACCTCCCACTCGGGATGGGCAAAGCTCAGCCCGTCACGGGTCACACGGCCCACGCCATAACCCTGCAACCATCGCCCGCGCTGCAGCGCCTGCTGTTGCTGCGGGTGAAACTGGAACAGCCGCACCACGGCTGAGCCGCTGGCGTCCTCGACCGCCAGCTTCAGGCTGCGGCGCGGCGCCAGGCGCATTTCGGCGGCGGTGATGCGGCCGCGAAACAGCGCCTCGGTGCCGTCCAGCCAATCGCCCAGCCGCACCACCTGCCGACGGTCTTCATAGCGGGTGGGCAGGTGGAACAGCAGGTCGCCCACCTGGGTCAGGCCCAGCACCGCCAGGCGCTGTGCCAGAAACGGCCCGCAGCCCTTGAGAAACGTGACCGGGGTGTCGAGCCCCGGTGGCGGCAGCGGCGCCTTCCTGGGCCTGTCAGCCACCCAGCACCAGCACCGCGTCGGCCTCGACACGGGCGCCGCGCGGCAGGCTGGCCACGCCAATGGCAGCGCGCGCCGGGTAAGGCTGCGGCACGTACTGGGCCATGATCTCGCTCACCTTGGCAAAGTGCGCCAGGTCGGTCAGGAACACATTGAGCTTGACCAGATCACCCAAACCGCCCCCCGCCGCTTCGGCGACGGCAGAAAGGTTCTTGAAGACCTGGTGAATCTCGTCGTCAATGCTGCCATTGACCAGCTGCATGCTGACCGGATCGAGCGGAATCTGGCCGCTCAGATAAACGGTGTCACCGACCCTTACGGCCTGCGAATAGGTGCCGATGGCCGCCGGTGCGCGGTCGGTCTGAATGATCTGTTTGGGCATGAGACCCTCGCCGTTGACGAATGGGACGCCGAGTTTATAGACGCATCACCCGCACCACCGAATCGACACGCCGCAGGCGGCGGATCACCCGCGCCAGATGCGCGCGGTCGCGCACCGACAGCACGAAGCGGGTTTCGGTGAGGCCCAGCGGGTCGCCCTTGAGCAGATCGGGCATCTTCACGTGCTCGATGCTCGCCTCGGCCAGCGCGATCTCGCCGGTGATGCTGGCGAGCAGACCGCGGCGGTTGACCACCCGCACGCGAATCTCGGCGAAGTAGTCGCCCTGGTATTGCTCGGCCCAGATCAGCGGCACCCAGTCCTCGGGGCGGCCCTTGGCGTGCCGGCATTCCGCGCGGTGCACGACGATGCCGCGGCCGACGCTGATGTGGCCGCGAATGTCGTCGCCCGGCAACGGATAGCAGCAGCGCGCGTAGTCGATCACCAGGCCCTCGGTGCCTTCGATCGCCAGGGGCGCGGCGCTGCTGATCTCGGGCATGTCGCGAGCGTCGGCCACGAAATGGCGGGCCACCAGCGGCGCCAGGCGCGCGCCGGTGCCGACGCTGGCGTACAGATCTTCAAGATCGTCCAATGAGAACGCGCGCAGCACGGTCTCGATGCGATGACTGTCCTTGAGCACCGACAGCGACACCTTGAGGTCACGCAGCGCAATTTCGAGCAGACGCCGGCCGAGGCGGATGGCCTCGTCCTCGCGCTGATTCTTGAGATAGCCGCGAATGGCGGTGCGCGCCTTGGCGGTCTTGACGAAGTTGAGCCACGCCGCATTGGGCCGGGCGTGCCGCGCGGTGATGATCTGCACCGTCTGGCCGTGCTTGAGCGTGGCCGACAGGGGCTCCAGTTGGCCATCGACGCGGGCGGCGACACAGCGACCGCCAAGCTCGGAGTGCACCGCATAGGCGAAATCGACCGGTGTGGCACCCCTCGGCAGACGGCGGATTTCGCCCTTGGGGGTGAACACGTACACCTCATCGGGAAACAGGTCGATGCGCACGTTCTCGACAAAATCCACCGCGCCGGAACTGTCGTAGGAATCGAACAGCCCGCTCAGCCATTCCCGGGCGCGCAGCTGCGGCCCGGTCGGCCCGGCGCCCTGATGGCCCAGCTTGTATTGCCAGTGCGCGGCAATGCCGGCCTCGGCAAGGTGGTGCATGTCGCGCGTGCGAATCTGGATTTCGATCTTGTGCCCGGCCGGACCGATGCAGGCGGTGTGCAGGCTCTGGTAGCCATTGGCCTTGGCATTGGCGATGTGATCGTCAAAACCGCCGGGTACCGGTTTGAAAACGTGATGAACGATGCCCAGTGCGCGATAGCAGTCGTCCAGTTTTGGCACGATGACGCGAAAGCCCAACAGGTCCATCACCTTGAAAAGCTTGAGCTTCTTCTTCCGCATCTTCTGGTAGATGCTGTAAATGTTTTTTTCACGCCCGACGACGCTGGCGCCGACGCCCTCGTCGCGCAGACAGGATGACAGCCGCGTCTCGACCAGCTTGATGACTTTCTTGGTGTCGCCAATCTGCGACTTCACCGCCTTGGACAGCACCGCGAAGCGGGCCGGGTGCAGGTTGGCAAACGCCAGGTCCTCCAGCTCGGTGCGCAAGGCCTGAATGCCCAGGCGCTGCGCGATGGGGGCGTAGATGTCGAGGGTTTCCTGGGCGATGCGCCGCCGCTTCTCGGTGGCCATGCCTTCGAGCGTGCGCATGTTGTGCAGGCGGTCGGCCAGCTTGACCAGAATCACCCGAAGGTCCTGGGTCATGGCCAGCAGCAATTTGCGGAAACTCTCGGCCTGACGCTCGGCGCGGCTCATGCCTTCGATCTTGTCGATTTTCGACACGCCATCGACCAGCTCGGCAACGTCGAGCCCGAACTGCTCCTGCAAGATCCGCTTCGACACCGACGTGTCCTCGATCACGTCGTGCAGGATCGCGGCCATCAAAGTGGTCGGATCCATGCGCATCTCGGCGAGGATGCGCGCTGCCGCCAGCGGGTGGTAGACGTAAGGCTCGCCGCTGCTGCGGCTCTGGCCGGCATGCACCCGGGTGGCGAACTCCGCCGCGCGGCGCACTTCCGCGACATGCTCGTCCGGCAGATAGGTTTCGAGCATCCGCACCAGGGCCTCGATGCCGAACTCGCGCTCGACACGCTGCACCCTGAGGGCCTGACTGAACCGCTGGATGACCGGAAGCTCCATCCCTGAAGTATAGAAGCGCGCGGACACAAAAAAGCCCGCAGGGTGCGGGCTTTGGCTGAAACGCGATCGACTCAGGCGTCGAAAGACGGGTCCAGCGCTTCCAGTTCCATCTTCGGCTGCTGCACGGCGGGCAGCTCGGCTTCTTCAAGCACGCCGCGATCGGTCAGACCTTCGGCGATTTCGCGCAGCGACAACACCGTCGACTTGTGGTTGCCCCAGGGCAGGCGCGAATCGGCGCCGCGGGCGAGCTGGCGCGCGCGCTTGGCGGCGATCAGGGTCAGGTCGAACTGGTTGGGAACCTTGTCCAGACAATCTTCTACGGTTACGCGGGCCATCGGAATCCTTGGTGCGTCAAAAAACAAGCCAGCGAGTCTATCAGCCGCAAAGCCGGCAGGGAAGCGCAACCTGGGCGTGTGGGCTCGCTCAGCCCAGCAGGCGCTTGATCAGCTCGGCGTGCTGCTGGCTTTGCGTGCGCTGGCGCTGGCGCCGGGCCAGAAAGATCGCCCCCAGCGCTTCAAGTGCCACCTTGAAGTCGTCATTGATGATCACGTGCTCGTATTCGTCGTAATGCCGCATCTCGGCGCGCGCCGCCGCCATGCGATCGGCGATCACCTGTTCGCTGTCCTGCCCGCGCCCGCGCAGGCGCTCGGCCAGCACCTCGACCGACGGCGGCAGAATGAACACCGACGCCACGTCCTCGCGGTGCAGGCGCACCTGCCGCAGGCCCTGCCAGTCGATGTCGAGAATCACGTCAACGCCCGCCGCGCAGCGCGCCTCGGTCACATCCCGCGCCGTGCCGTAATGGCGGCCAAAGACCTCGGCATGTTCGAGAAAGTCGCCCGCGTCCACCCGCTGGGCGAAGGCCTCGGCGGTGATGAAGTGATAGTGCTCGCCAGGAATCTCACCGGCACGTGGCGCGCGGGTGGTGTACGACACCGATATTTCGGCCGCGACGCCGCGTGCGGCCAACCACGGCAGCAGCGCGCGCGTCAGGCTGGTCTTGCCGCCGCCACTGGGCGCCGACACCACGACCAGCGACCCCTGTATGCCCTGCGCTGTGGACTGTTCCAAGCCAATCGACCTCCGACCGTAACGAGGGCGACAGCATAGCGGCGCAATCATTCAAAGCCGAATCCGGGGCCGCCCGGCGGGCGCCGCGATGGTGGTCGCGATGGCGATGCCGCGCATCACTGACCCATGCGCGCCACGGTCCAGGGCGGCATCACGATGGTGACCGAAATGGCGCCCGATGCGGCGGTGACGATGCGCCCCATCGGCAGCTCGTCGCCCACTCGGCACACCGGCGGGCAGCCCAGCCGGACGGTGGCCTCGCGCGGCAGATAGCCCAGCTTGAACGAACCCCAGTAGGCGGCCACGGCGTTGGGCTCGAACGGATGTCGGGGATCAGCCTCCAAGCGCACCGCGTCGCCGGCGCGCATGGCGTGAATCAGGCTCTGGCCGGAGTAGGCGGCAACGTCGCGCAGCACGATGGGCACCTCCCCGGGCGGGTTCGACTCGGGGGCCGCACAGGCCACGAGGCTGGCCCCCGCCAGCACCCACCCCAGCAGGGGCCGCAGGCTGCGCCGGCTGAGATTGACGCCGGAAAGAACCACTGAACCAAGGACAGATCGAGATGACATGACACGCTCCTGAAGGACCCGGTTGTCACCCTAGACAGGCGCTGTCTCATTTCGTGAGACGGTGGCGGCCGAGCCCGCTCAGGTTTCGTAGATCTGCGCGGCCCCCTTGAGCGCACGGGCCACCGCAGCCCGCAGCGCGGGCGGACCCAGCACTTCGACGGCGGCACCGTGGCGCATCAGGTCGGCGACCAGCTCCTCGGAGCGCGCGTAGGGCACCCGCAGGCGGTAACGCCCGCCCGGCAGCCATTCGAAGGATTGATCGGGGTGCCATTGCTCGGCCGACACCCAGCGCGCGGCCTCTGCGGAGAAGACCAGCTCGGCCACCTCCCGCGCCGGCCCGGCAAAAATGCCGTAACCGGCGGCGAGTGCCGCATCGAGATCGGCGGGCGTGCAGTCCAGTGCCGGCGTGTCGATCAGCTCGGCCACGTCAATGCGGTCCAGCGAAAACGAGCGCAGACCTTCGCGCCAATGGCACCAGGCGTCGAGGTACCAGTTGTCGCGATAACGGGTCAGTCGCTGCGGCGACAGCTCGCGCTCGCTGCGCGCGTCCTGACGGCTGCGGGCGCGGTACCGCACCTTGAGCCGCCTGCGCCGCGCCAGCGCCGACGCCACGGTGGCAAACGACGGCCCCGCAGGTCGCGCCGCCTGGCTCAGCAGGCGCAGTCGATCGCTCCAGTCCGGCAGGCCCGCCGTCTCGTCGGCGAGCAGGTTGCGCACCTTGTCGCGCAGCGGGCTGAGCTGCTCACCCAGCCAGCCTGGCCCGGTTTCGGCCAGAACCCGCTCGATGGTCAGCAGCGCGACCAGCTCGTGCGGGGTGAACCACAGGCCCGGCAGCTCGAAGTTGGCATCGCTGCGATAGCGGTAGCCCGGGGGTTCGCGCACGTAGATGATGGGCGCGCCCAACTCGTCACGCAGCTTGGCGATGAGCCGGTGCAAGGTGGCGCGGGAGCATTCCAGTTCGTCCTGCAGCTGCTGGCCACTGATCGGTGATCGGCGATCCCGCAGCAAGGCGTGCAGTTGCTGGACCCGATCAAAGAAATTCATCGCCTCACCTTAGTCCGTATCAGACCCCCAACGACCCGGCGCCGCCAACGGCCGCGCCGGGGCGGCGGCGCTCAGGGTCGGGTTACTCCACGTTCTGCACCTGTTCGCGCATCTGTTCAATCAGCACCTTCATGTCGACGCCGTGGCGCGTCATTTCGGCGTCCTGGCTTTTCGATGACAAGGTGTTGGCCTCGCGGTTGAGTTCTTGCATCAGAAAATCGAGGCGGCGACCCACGGCCTCGCGGCGCTTGATCACCTTGCGCAACTCGGCCAGATGCGCCTCCAGCCGCGACAGTTCTTCTTCCACATCCAGCCGGGTCGCGGCCAGGGCCAACTCCTGCGCCAGACGGGCGGGCTCGACTTCGACCCCCAGCTCCTGGCAGCGGCTGCGCAGGCGTTCCAGCCAACTGTCACGCACCTGCGGGTAGCGTTCGCGCACCGCATGTGCCGCGGCCTGCAAGGCTTCGGCACGCTCGGTGAGGAAAGCCCCCAGACGTTCGCCTTCGCGCTCACGGGTGGCGTTGAAGTCCTTGAGCAGCGCATCCAGCCCGTCACGGGCGAGGTCGATCAGTGCCGTGAAGTCGGGCTGCTCGGCGCGCACGACACCCGGAAACTGCAGGATGCGCAGCGGATCCGGCACCGCACTGGCGCCCAGTTGCGCGCCCACGACGTCCAGCGCCTGTTGCACTTCATCGAGCCGCGCGCGGTCGATGTTCAGCGTGCTGGCCGCCGCGCCCTCGCGGGCATAGCGCAGGCTGATCTCGACCTTGCCCCGCGAGATCGCCGGCGCCACGGCGGCGCGAATGTCGGCTTCCAGCACCCGAAAATCGTCCGGCAGCTTGAAACTCAGATCGAGATAGCGATGGTTGACGGCACGCATCTCCCAGACGATGCGGCCCTCGTCGTTCTGCGACTCAAGTCGGGCATAGCCCGTCATGCTGCGGATCATGGAAGACACTCACAAAAAAGGGCGGCCAGTGTAGCCGCCCCTTCCACGCGCTTTTTTTGCGGCAACACCGCGCGTCACTTGTTCTTTTTCGACAGCACCTTGCTGACCTTTTTCTTCGCGGTGTCGGCCACCTTCCTGGCGCTGTCAAGGGCATCGCTGACGGCGTTTTTTACCTTGGCGCTGGCCTTCTTCGATTTGGCCTTTGACGACGCCCTGGCCGACTCGACCTTTGCCTTGGCAGAGTCGGCAATATCGGTTGCGGCCGCCCGGACGTCGAGAACCGCATCGGCCACGGCATGCTCGGCTGCGGTTTGCAGATCGACCGCCTTCTTCTTTGCCGTATTTACGGCATCGGCCTGCTGGGTCTTGGCCTTGGCAGCGATGGTCTTGGCGGACGCCACCGCCTTGTTTACCTTGGCTTCGACCTTGGCCGCCGCCGAGTCCTTGGCCGTGGTCGCTTTCTGGCTCACGGCCTTGGCTTTGGCCGTCGCCTTCTTGGCAACAGGCTCGGCCTTTGCAGCGGTCTTTTTGACCGCGGGCTTCGCGGCGGGTTTGGCGGCGGCCGCTTTGGGCTTACTGGCCGCCTTGGTTGCCGGCTTCTTGGTTGCGGTACTTTTTGAAGCAGCCGGAGCCGCCTTTTTCTTGACGCTTGTCGTTGCCATTTCTTTGTTTCCCCGAAGTGAAGGACTCGATCGATACCGGCCATGCAATCGGGCATTCGGGAGACGAGTGTTGTCGCCGGTATTCCCTGAAACCCTCCCGTCGCAACCGCCAGTCCGATACTCGACGCATCGTGGATGCAGCACATCGTTCACGGCGATGTCCGTGTTCTACTGAGCGGCGAGACAAATTGCAACCCGGATGAAATAGCGATGCAAAAATGCCGCTGGCTTTTGGGACTTTTGGCCGCAATCTGCACGCTTGCCGGCCACGCTGAAACGGCCGTTTCGACTGCCGCCCGAGCGCCCACCTGGGCCTATGAAATCGCTGCCGAGTATCCACATGAGCCCCGTCATTTCACCCAAGGATTGATCTGGCACCAAGGGCATTTGATTGAAAGCACCGGCCTTTATGGACAGTCAGGGCTTTACATCAAGACGCTGGAAACCGGCGAGACGATCAGGCATCACGCGCTGGACGCCCGCCTGTTCGGCGAGGGCATCACCGTGCATGGACAGCGCATTCTGCAACTCACCTGGCGCGAAGGCGTGGGGCTGATCTACACGCTCGATCTGCAACCGCTTGCCCGCTTTGCGCTGACCACACAGGGCTGGGGCCTGACGGGCGACGGCAAACGGCTGTGGATGACCGATGGCAGCGCCACGCTCTACGAACTGTCGCCCGAAGACGGACAGATCATCGGCCGTGTCGTGGTGCGCGAAGGCGGGCAACCCGTGGGCCTGCTCAACGAACTGGAGTGGATCGACGGACTGATCTTCGCCAACCGCTTCGGTGAGGACGACATCGTGATCATCGAGCCGGAAGGCGGCGCGGTGGTCGGCCGCCTCGAACTGGGCGCGCTGCGCGACCGCTTCGAGCGACCGCCGGGATGGTCACGCCGCGATCACGTGCTCAATGGCATCGCCTGGCGCGCCGACACCCGCCACCTGCTGGTGACCGGCAAATCGTGGCCGACCCTGTTCGCCCTGAACCTGCACTGGCCGCAGCCGCCCGGCCCGGCGACGGCGCCCGCACCCCAACAAGAGTGATTACCGTGTCGTCCGCACGTCGGCCTGATTGACGCATTCATGCCTCTGCCGATATAAGCTCCAGGCTTGGTGGACGCTGATCGAGACGTCGTAATGATTCTTACCCATGAGCACCAGGCGCTGTACCGCACGGTCAAGAAATTCGTCGAGGACGAACTGAACCCGCACATCCCGGAATGGGAACGTGACGGCATCTGGCCCGCGCACGAGGTGCTGAAAAAAATGGCCGCGCTGGGCCTGCTGGGCATCAACAAGCCGGAAGCCTACGGCGGCCTGGGGCTGGATTATTCCTACGAACTGATGTTTGCCCAGGCCCTGGGCAACTGCAAGAACGGCGCGCTGCCGATGGGCATCGGCGTGGTCACCGACATGGCCACGCCGGCGCTGTCGCGCTTCGGCTCAGACGCCCTGCGCGAAGAGTTTCTCGCGCCGGTTCTGGCCGGCGAGCAGTGCTGCTCCATTGCCGTTTCAGAGGCCGGCGCCGGCTCCGACGTGGCCAGCATCAAGACCTCGGCACGCAAGGATGGCGGCGATTACGTCATCAACGGGTCGAAGATGTGGATCACCAACGGCACCCAGTCCGACTGGGCGTGCACGCTGGTCAATACCAGCGACGGCAAGCCGCATCAGAACAAGAGCCTGATCATCGTGCCGCTGGACGCGCCGGGCGTGACTCGCAACACCAAGCTGGACAAGCTGGGCATGCGGGCCTCCGACACGGCGATGATCTACTTCGACGACGTGCGCGTGCCGCAGCGCAATCTGGTGGGGCAGGAGGGCCAGGGTTTCACCTACCAGATGCTGCAGTTTCAGGAGGAACGCATCTTTGGCGCCGCCAGCGGCATCGACGGTCTGTTCAATGTCATTGACGCGACCATCGCCTACACCGGTCAGCGCCAGGCCTTTGGCCAGTCGGTGCTCGACAACCAGTACGTGCACTTTCGCCTAGCGGAGTTGCGCACCGAGGTCGAGTGCCTCAAGGCCATCACCTATCAGGCCACAGAGGACTACGTGGCCGGTCGCGATGCCACCCTGCTGGCGTCGATGGCCAAGCTCAAGGTCGGGCGCGTGGCCCGCGAAGTGACCGACGCCTGCTTGCAGTTCTGGGGCGGCCAAGGCTACATGTGGGAATCAGAGGTGGCGCGCGCCTACCGTGACACGCGGCTGATCTCGATTGGCGGCGGTGCCGATGAAATCATGCTGGGCATCATCTGCAAGTTGATGGCGATTCTGCCGGGCAGAAAAAAGAATGGAGGCTGAGGCAACACACGACTGACGGGCTGCATGAACGCTGCCGCAGAGCAGCGCGATCGGGGCTCCCAATGCATCGACACAGGTGCGGGGAGGCGTTCTTTCCGGGGGAGACGCACTCACGGGCCGCAAGGCCCGTTTTTATGCCTGCGAGCTTTACTCCAGCCCCAGCGCAGCCGGCATCACACAATGAAATCCGTCGGGATCAAACAGCCCTCGCGGAACCTTAGGCGCGATCACGACATGCGTGAGATGCACCTGCGCCGTCACCCCGTCGGACTGCTGAACGTCGATGCGCTGCGGCACCCAATGGTCGCCGTACCGACGCAGGCTGGCGGGCGCGACCGACAGGCTGCGCGTCTTGCGGTTCTCGGCGTCACGCCATTGGCCCTCCAGTATCACGCAGCGCTCGACGTCCACGAGGCCGCGCAGTCGCTCGAAGCCCGCCGAGGCCCCCGTTCCGACCCGGCGCGTGGCGTTGATGGACCGCACCTGGCGACCGCCCTCCTCGCGCGGCGCGGCCAGTTTGAAGGGTCGCCCCTCGGACCACCGCAGCAGCGCGTCCAGATCCCGCACGCTCACGATCTCTTAGAGTGCTGCCGACGAGCTGCCCTGCCCCTTGACCTGACTGACGCGATCCAACGCCGGCAGGTAACTCCAGCGCGACCACGACGACTCGGTTTGCCGGAACAGGTGCACGACCCCCGCCAGCGCGTCTGGCGCGCGCATGCGCACCCAGTGATCGCTGAGCAGCTCGCGACCGCGCTCACGCCTTGCGCAGGCCAGGCGGCGCACCTCCTGGCTGCCGCCCGGCTGGCGCAGCCGCACCTCGATCTGCGCGCCCCACGCACGCGGCACGTTGTCACGAAGACATGCGGCCACCGCCTCGGCGCTGTCGCTTTTTTGCGCAGCAGCGCCGCCGCACCCCGGCAGGCACCCCAGCATCAGGGGCACCCAGACCCGCGCTCCGCAGCTCATTGCTCGGGCGGACGGCCGGCGGGCCTGGCCTTGTCCGAGGGTGCGCCGCGATGACCAAAGCGCTCGACCAGCCGCGCCTCAACGGCGGCTTCGATGTGGGCCCGAACCCGCGCCCGGAGGACCCTGCGCCGCGCCTGCCAGACACCGATCACGCCGCCCACCAGCGCCGACACCAGCAACAGCAGCACCATGATCGGGTCCATGCGCTCAGCCCTCGCGATTCAGGCCCATGGCCATTGTCCAAGCACCCCGGCCAGGGGCTCCAGCACATGCAGCACGCCCAGCGCCTCCGGTGAGGCGGCGTCCGACGTCTTGCCGAGCACCGAGAACAGCAGCAATTGACCGAAGCCGACCATGAACCCCAATGCGGCCCCGACGGCGATCAGAATCCACTCGTCTTCCTTGAACGCGGGTCGCAACATGCCTTCGAATTCGGGGGCCGGCAGCACCTCGAGGCGGCTCGACAAGGTCGAGGCGATCGACATGGCTTCCCGTGCGTAGTTGTCGATCTTGCGCGTCGCGTCGGGCAGGTGCTGAACGATGCGCCGGGCGGCGGCCGACTTGATCTCCATGTAGCGCCGCGTGCCGATGGTCCACGCCACGAATGGGCGGGCCAGGCCGGCCTGGTCGTCGATGACCTTCTTCACGTGCCGGGAGATCATGTTGAACACGCGATCGGCATGCGGCCCCTTGAGCACCGATTCGATGATGTTCGACGGCGTCACAATCTCGTCGGCGATCAAGCGTCCGTAATCGCGCGACACCTCTTTCTGTCGCTTGAAGAACAGCCCCTGAATGTCGAGCCCGAGAATGCGGACCGGCTTCTGCGGGCGGAAGATCATCTGCAGGGCAATCACGTTGGTCGCGTAGCCCACCAGCAGCCCGAACAGCGGCAGCTGCCACTGCGCCTTGAAGAAGGTCCAGCCGATCATCTGCACGATGCCGAACACGAAGCCGAAGAAAAATCCCGACCGCTCGATGAAGATGAACTCGGTTTTTCCGGTTTCGAGGAAAATCTTGTTGAGCAGCGACTTGTCGCGCATCAAGGTGGTCACGACCATGTCCTTCAGGTCGAAGATGCTGTCGACGTGCGATCTGAAGTCTTCCATCACGGCGGCCACCACATCGGGCGCATCGTTCTTTACCCGGCGGGCGATCATCGCGCGAGCCGACAGAGGTAGCGCCTCCCACAGGGTGGGCTCGTACTCGGCCATCAGCTCTTCGAGCAGTTGATCGACCAGTTGCACGATGGGCGCTTCAATTTCTTCGGCGATGCGCTGCGGGTCCAGCCGATCGAAGATTTCACGCTCTGAGATCAACCCCGGCACGATGGTGTCGCAGGCGATGCTGGCCATCTTGCCGGCCTTGCGCGGGACAATGCCCTGCCAGCCCAGATACGGCGGCTTGATGCCGACGAACTCCAGCGGATGGAACATCATCTTCAAGGCGATGACGTTGGTCACATAACCGACGACGCCACTGGTGATCGGCATCGAAAGATACAACCACAGGTTCAACTGAAAGTCGGCCCAGGCTGCTGCAAACATGTTTACTCCCCCTGTCCGATCGCACTGAGTGGCGACGCACTGAATCCAGCGGACTCTCCGGCCGCTTGCTGTCCTTCGGTACAGGTCGCCCACAGGCGACGGCCCAACTTCGAGATCACCAGGGTTCGGCGCACCATCCGCACCGACAGACGGGTCTGGCTGCGCGCCTGCGCCATCGCAGCCCGAAAGTCCCGCTCACCTTCGATGATTTGGTAACGCGATTCCAGCGCCTGAACCTCGGGGCCCTCATCCACCAGATTGAGGGCCAGCAGATGGGCCACGTACAGCGGCACGCACTCCTGCAGCTTGACCTGCGCGGGACGTCCGACACTGCAGAAATTCTCGGCGATCAGACGGCCCGGCGTGCCGAAGGGCGAGCCCACACCGATGTGCATCAGGGCCTGCGGCTCACCGCTGGACAGCAGCGACAGGATCCGCGCCTCGTCGGGCACCAGCTCACTCAACATCAGCGCGTACAGGTCTTCTTCGGCCTGATCGCGGGTCTGGTCGATCGAGCGCTGCAGCAGGTCCTCGAGAATGCGCTTCGGCGATTGCAGCATCGGGATCACGAACGTGCGGGACACCTCGCTGCCGTCGGACGACACATAGGTGGTCTGCCCGGGGCGATCGCGGCCGGCATCGCGGCCGGCATCGCGGCCGGCATCGTCCATGCGCTGCCTGAGCGTGCGCAACAGGCCCTGCTCGGCCTTGCGCAACCGCTCGGCCGCCCGGCCCCCAAGACCACTGGCGCGCGCATTGGCGGCGAGCCGCTCGGCCACTTTGCCCATGAAGCCTGCGAACTCGCCGACGCGGGCGGGCAGCGTGTCGGCGGGCACCACGGCCTGTCCAGCACCCGATCGCCGCTTGCGCCCGCTGGTCTTGTCGCTCATTTGCCGTCTGCCTCAGCTGATGCACAGATTGTCATTGGCGCTCGAACCGCGCCCGTATTTTGCCACCGCAGCTTCTCCGTGGGCGGCGCACGAACCTTACACCGCCACGCCGCAGGCTACCCGCTGGCCCGCGCAACGCAACGAGGCGGCCTGCGGCGGCCCGCGGCGGTCGCCAACGCCATCTGCAGACGGGTCGATCTCACTGCGCGCCGCGGCGTGCACACTTTTTTCCGGGGCTGCCGACTCACTTCATGTCATCGTGGATGATTCGACCCGACAGGGCGTCAGGGCGCCACACCGATTGCCGATCAGGCCGGCGCCAGCGGGACGCTCGGGCCGGCGGGCTGCAGCGGACACGGCAGCGTCGCGTTGAAAAACGCCCTCACTGCGGCGCGCTGTTTGCCGGCATCGTCCAGCGTCTGTACCGATCGCCAGAAGGCTGCGCCGCCTGTCAGTGCACTGCAGGTCCAGCCGATGTGCTTGCGCGCCACACGCACCCCGCGCGGCTCGCCGTAGAAGGCGTAGAGCGCATCGAGATGCCCCAGCAAGGCAAGGCCCAGCGCCGCGTGGCCGGGCGGCGGCAGGTGCTCGCCGCACGCCAGAAAATGATTGATCTGCGCGAAGATCCACGGTCGGCCTTGCGCGGCACGGCCGATCATCACCGCATCACAACCGGTGCGGGCCAGCACGGCCGCAGCGCGTTGCGGCGTGTCGATGTCGCCATTGGCGATGACCGGAATGCCCACCCGCGACTTGATCAACGCCACCGTCTCGTGTTCGGCGGCCCCGGTGTAATGCTGATCCCGCGTGCGGCCATGAACGGCCAGCGCCTGGATGCCGACCTTCTCGGCCATCACCGCCAGGTCAAGCGCGTTCTTCTGCTGCGGGCAGTATCCGGTGCGCATCTTCAGGGTGACCGGCACCGGCACGGCCGCCACAACCGCTTCGCAGATGGCGCGCACCCGGGCGGGATCGCGCATCAGGGCGGAGCCGGCATCCACGCGGCACACCTTCTTGGCCGGGCACCCCAGATTGATGTCGATGATCTGTGCACCATGCGCCACGTTGAAGCGCGCGGCCTCGGCCAGCAGGGTCGGACAGTGGCCGGCAATCTGCACGCTGATGGGCCCCGACTCGCCCTCGTGGTCACGGCGCAGGCGCGACTTTTCGGTGTGCCACAGGCTGGCGTCGGCGCTGGTCATCTCGGAGGTGGCCAGCGCGGCGCCGAAACGTCGCGCCAACTGGCGGAACGGACGGTCGGTGACGCCCGCCATGGGGGCGAGCAATACCTGACCCTCAAGACGATACGGACCGATCTGCATGCCGCCATTTTCCACGAGGAGTGGCCAAAAGCCCAAGTCGCAGGCAGGCTCGCGGCCTCGATACGGGGAAGCATGCAGATGAAAAGAAGCCATCACCTGATCTGGCGGCTGATGTGGTCGGGCGTGGCGCTGGCCTCAGGCCCGGCGGTCGGCGCCGAAGCGCCCTGCCCCGGAACGCCGCTGGACAGCACGCTGCAACCGTTGACAAGCGATGAACCGGTGTCGCTGTGCCGTCATCTCGGCGAGGTGGTGCTGGTGGTCAATACCGCCAGCCAGTGTGGTTTCACCTCGCAATACGAGGGGCTGGAAACGCTCTACCAGCGCTTCCGCAAGCGCGGCTTCACCGTCATCGGCGTGCCGAGTGACCCGTTCGGTGGGCAGGAATACGCCGACGACGAAAAGATTGCCGCGTTCTGCACGCTGAACTTCGGCGTCAGTTTTCCGATGTACACGCGCAGCCGCGTCGCAGGCGAGGACGCCATTGCGCTCTATCAGGCCTTGCTGGCCGCAACCGGCCAGGCGCCGCAGTGGAATTTCCACAAGTACCTGATCGGCCGCGATGGCAGGGTGCTGGGCGAATGGCCATCACGCATCAGCCCGCACGATGCCCAACTGGTCAGCGCCATCGACGCGGCGCTGGACGACTGAACCCTCAGACCGGCGCGGCGCGCAACGCCGCCACCGTGATCAGCACCCAGCCCACAATCAACAGCACGCCGCCCAGCGGCGTGACCGCACCCAGCCAGCGCAGATCGGCAAGCACCAGCACGTAGAGGCTGCCGGAAAACACCAGCACCCCGGCCGCGATGCAGGCTGCTGCCGCCCCGACCATCGGCGCCTGGGGCACCAGCCGCAGCCACAGAGCCAGGCCCAGCAACACCCCCGCGTGCAGCAGGTGGTATTCGGTGGCGGTGTGCCACACGGCCAGCCGCTCGGGTGTCACCCGGCCCCGCAGGCCATGCGCACCGAAGGCGCCCAGCGCCACGCCCACCGCGCCGTACAGGCCGGCCAGCGCCATCCAGAATGTCGTCATGGGTTCACCCTCTTTTCGAAGCCCGCGCGCAGCGCTTCAAGCCGCTCGCGGTTCACGCCAAAATCGTAGTAGCCGATGCGGCTGGACGAGCGCACGTCAATCCGCTGGTCGGTGACGAACAGAAACTCGACGTCATCGACGTAGCGCATGATCGCCGAGGTGACTTCGGCATGGATGTAGCCGGCCTCGTGGGTCACGACCCGCGTCCGGGGCAGCGCGGCAAGCTCGGCAAGCAGGGCCTGTTCGGCCGCCGCAGCAGGGCCGGCGTAGGCGAGCGGTTCGATATGGCGATCGGGATCGGTTGCCTGGCTGGACACGCAATGCGGCCCGTCAAGGCAGTCGGCCATGGGCCCGCCGTCGGCACGCAACGGCGGCCGGCCCAGTGCACAGCCCGCCAGTAACGCGCCGGCCAGCGACACCACGCTGCAGCGCCAGAATGAATGAAGTTTCATGAACATGTTCTCGGGGTCGGTCTACGCTTCGCAGGTTGGTCGCCACCTCGGCCCCACCCTGAGTGGCCGACGACGGAACCGCGAGTCCTGCCGCAGCGTCTCAGCAGGGCGAGTGGGCGAAGGGCTCACATTTATTTGTCAACGGGATTCTGCGTGAATTATCGGATTGCATGGGCCGTAATCGGCCTGCTGATGGCCGGCACCGCCGGCGCACAACGCATCGTCGAGGCGCCCCATGTGCGCGCCGAGCTGCTGCTTGAAGATACGGCATTGCAGGCCGACGGCACGCAGTGGGCCGGCGTGCTGTTGCGCCCCGACGAGGGCTGGCACGTGTACTGGCAAAACCCCGGCGACTCGGGCCTGGCCACCCGCATCGCCTGGACCCTGCCGCAGGCGATCCGTGCCGGCGACATCCACTGGCCCTATCCCCACGCCGAAGCCCTAGGGCCGCTCACCAACTACGGCTACAGCGACCCCACCCTGCACCTCGTGCCGCTGACCAGCACCGGCCTCACGGGCAGCACCGCCACCCTGACCGCCAAGGTCGAGTGGCTGGTGTGCGCCGACATCTGCATTCCCGGCAGCGCCACGCTCAGCCTGGAGGCGCCGGTGTCCGACGCCGCCGCGCCCGATGCACGGCACGCGCAGGTCTTCCGCGACGCGCGCGCCCAATTGCCGAAGGCCTGGCCGGGCGACGCACCGCTGCACGCCGTGGCCGACGGCAGCTTCAGTCTGGCGGTGCCCGGCCCGTGGACGACGGACGATCGTGTTGCCTACTTCCCGGTGCCGAATGACCTGGTCGATCACGCCCAGCCCCAGCGCGTGGCGGTGGATGACGGCGTACTGCGCCTCAGCCAGGCGCTGAGCGCCTTCCACGGCGGCGTCAGTGATCCCGTCGATGGCGTGATCGTGGTGCGCCGCGACGGCGCGCCCACCCAGGCGTTCACACTGCGCAGCACCCGCGGTGCCGTGGCCGCGGTGCCCGCCGACCCGACGACGCCTGGCGCCAGGGCGCCTGCAACGCCCGCCGCCGCAGACCGCGACACGCCGGCGCTGGCCTGGGTGCTGCTGCTGGCCTTCGCCGGCGGCTTGATCCTGAATCTGATGCCCTGCGTCTTTCCGGTGCTGTCACTCAAGGCAATGGCGGTGATCCGCAGCCGCGACCAGGGCCCGCGCCAGCGCCAACGGCACGCACTGGCCTACACCGCCGGGGTGATTATCAGCTGCGTCGGCATCGCCGCCCTGCTGCTGGGCCTGCGTGCCGGTGGTGCGGCGATCGGCTGGGGTTTTCAACTGCAATCGCCCATCGTGGTCGGCGCACTGGCCTACGTGATGTTTGCACTGGGCCTGTCGCTGTCGGGCCTGTTCGCGCTGGGCGGCCGCTGGACCGGCATGGGCCAGACGCTCACCCAGGCCAACGGCAGCGCCGGCTCGTTCTTCACCGGCGTGCTGGCCGTGGTGGTCGCCAGCCCGTGCACGGCGCCGTTCATGGGCACCGCCCTCGGGTTTGCGCTGGTGCAGCCGCCACTCGTCGCCGCTGCCGTGTTCGCGGCGCTGGGGCTGGGGCTGGCCAGCCCGTTCCTGCTGATCGGCTTCGTCCCTGCGGCGGCGCGCCTGCTGCCGCGACCCGGCGCGTGGATGGAAACCTTCAAGCAGTTCATGGCCTTTCCGCTGTATCTCACCGCCGTGTGGCTGGTGTGGGTGGCCGGCCAGCAGGCCGGCCCTGGCGTGATGGCCCTGCTGCTGGGCGGCGGCGTGCTGATCGCCATGGCGGTGTGGGCGCTGACCCGGCCCGGCAAGGCCTGGCGCGCCGTGGCCGCCGTGGCCGCGGTGCTGGCCCTGAGCGTGCTGGCACAGCCCGCGCTGCGCGCACCGGCCGGCACTGCGGTGACGCAGGCCCCGGCCAGCGCCGAATCGGTGTACAGCGACGCGCGCTTCGACGCGCTGCGCGCCCAGGGCAAGACCGTGTTCGTCAACTTCACTGCCGACTGGTGCATCTCGTGCAAGGTCAACGAACGCACCACCCTGAGCCGCCCGCAGGTGCAGCAGGCGTTTCGCGACCACGACGTCACCTACCTGAAAGGCGACTGGACCCGCAGCGACCCGGCCATCACCCGGGTTCTGGAACGCTACCAGCGTTCAGGCGTGCCGCTGTACCTTGTGTCGGTGAAGGGCGGCAGCCCCCGGGTGCTGCCGCAAGCCTTGACGCCCGACATCGTGATCAGCGCAGTGTCGGCGTCGCCCGGCGCCCCTTGAGGACACGACCATGAACATGACCGCCTTACTGATGACCTCCGCGCTGATGATCAGCAGCAGCGCTGCATGGTCCGCCGCAACCATCGGCAAGCCCGCACCCGATGCCACCCTGCGCGACACCACCGGCGCCGTGCACCAGATCAGCGATCTGCAGGGCAAGACCGTGGTGCTGGAATGGACCAACCACGACTGCCCGTTCGTCCAGAAGCATTACGGCAGCGACAACATGCAGAACCTGCAGCGCAAGGCAGCCGAACGCGAAGTAGTGTGGTTGACCGTCATTTCATCGGCGCCAGGCGAACAGGGGCACGTGACGCCCGAGCAGGCCGAGGCCCTCACCGTGCGCCGCAACGCAAGCCCCTCGGCGGTGATTCTTGACGAGGACGGCAGCGCCGGCCGCCTGTACGACGCAAAGACCACGCCGCACATGTTCGTGATCGACCCCGAAGGGGCCCTGGTCTACGCCGGCGGCATCGACAGCATTCCCAGCGCCGACCCGGACGACATCCCCAAGGCCGTGCCGCATCTGGAACTGGCCATGGCCGCCACCGCCGCCGGCAAAGACGTGCCGGTGGCCACCAGCCGGCCCTATGGTTGTTCGATCAAGTACGCAAAATAACGCGGCCTGGCACCAAAAAAAGGCGCCTCAAGGGCGCCTTTTTGTTGGAAGAACCCGCTTCAGGCGCCCTCGCCCGCCGGCAGGCAGCGCGCCCAGCCGCGCAGCTCGTTGACGAACACGGCCGGCTGTTCCAGCGCGGCGAAGTGGCCGCCTTTCTCCGGCTCGCCCCAGTAGACGATCTGAGACATGCAGCGTTCGGCGAAGCTGCGCGGCGCCCGGTACAGCTCCTTGGGAAAAATGCTGCACCCCACCGGCAGGGCCAGCGGCACGGCGAAGAAGCCCTTTTTGTAGCTTTCCCAGTACAGACGCCCCGACGAAGCCGCGCTGTTGGTGAGCCAGTAGAGCGTGATGATGTCGAGCATCTGGTCGTAGCTCAGCACCTTGAGGGGATCGCCGTCGCTGTCGGTCCAGCGATGAAACTTCTCGAAGATCCACATCGCCTGCCCGACGGGCGAATCGGCCAGGCCATAGCCCAGGGTCTGCGGCCGGGTGGACTGCTGGTGGGCATAGCCTGAATCCCACTCGGCATAGTCCTGCATGGCCATCAGCATCGCGAGTTCCGCGGGCGACGGCTCGGCGACCGGGTCACGCGGCATCACCAGGGGCATGTTCACGTGAATGCTGCGCAATCCTGCCGGCCGCATGGCGCCCAGCGCGGTGGTGACCGCGGCGCCCCAGTCTCCGCCCTGGGCGAGGTACCGGGTGTAGCCCAGCCGCGCCATCAACTCGGCCCAGGCCTGCGCAATCTTCTCGATCGACCAGCCCTCGACGGCCGGCTTGCCGGAAAAGCCATAGCCCGGCAGCGTCGGAATCACCAGATGAAACGCCTCGTCGGCCGAGCCGCCGTGGGCGGTGGGGTCGGTCAGCGGCTCGATGACCTTGAAGAACTCCAGCACCGCGCCCGGCCAGCCATGGGTCAACAGCATCGGTGTGGCGTTTTCGTGTCGCGAGCGCACATGCAGAAAGTGGATGGACACCCCGTCAATCTCGGTCGTCCACTGTTCGTAACGGTTGAAGGCGGCCTCGCAGCGGCGCCAGTCGTACTGCTCGGACCAGTACTGCACCAGCGCCTGGGCAGACTTCAGCGGCACACCCTGGCGCCAGTCCTGCACGGTCTCGGGCTCGGGCCAGCGGGTGCGCGCCAGACGTTGGCGCAGATCATCAAGATCGGCCTGCGGAACGTCCACACGAAAGGGTTTGATCAGCGGGTTCGTGGTCATGTCGAGAGATCAGCCTTTGAAATTGGGCGAAGAAGGTCACCCGGCAGGGCGACCCGACTGCCGAGGATAACGCCCCCATTCGCAGAGCCCCCTAAACTGCGCTCAGCCTTGCACCGCCGAGCCCATGCCGCGCCTCGACCTGATTGCCGACACCTGGAGCCGCTGGCTGATCGCCGCCCCCTGGGCATGGGCGAGCCTGGCGCTCATGCTCGCACTGGGCGCGGTCAGCGGCCTGCCGAGCCTGCGCTTCACCACCGACTACCAGGCCTATTTCAGCGACGAGAACCCGGCGCTGCAGGCACAACGGGCGCTGGAGCGCCATTTCGGCAGCCGCCACACGGTGGTGCTGGCGGTCTCGGCCGACCAGGGGTCGCTGTTCGAGAACCCGCGGCTCGACGCCCTGCGCAGACTCACCGATGACATGGGCCTGATGCCCTACGCCACCGGTGCCAGCAGCCTGACCAACTTTCACACGCCGCGCGCCGACGGCGACGATCTGAGCGCCGAGGCGCTGATCCCCGATGGCCCGTTCAGCGCCGAGGCGCTGGTCGCGCTGCAGCGCGAGGCACTGGCCGAGCCGCGCGTGCTGCACGGCCTGCTGGGCGCCTCCGGCGAGGTCACCGCGGTGGTCGGCTATTTCGACCTGCCCGGTGAAGACGGCGACCGCGAAACCGCCGAGGTCAATGCCGCGATCGATGCGCTCGCCCTTCGATTCGAGGCCGACAACCCCGGCCTGACGACCTATCAGATCGGCTCGCTGCCGTTCAATCAGGCCATGGCCGACGCCGCCAGTTTCGACCTGCGCAACCGCTATCCGCTGGCGATGGCGCTGATGATTCTGTTGCTGTGGTGGTCGTTGCGCGGCGTCAACCCGATGTTCATCACCCTGGGTGTGATTGGCCTGTCGACGCTCACCGCGCTGGGCATTGCCGGGCACCTGGGCCTGCGGCTGACCACCGCCTCGATGGCGGCACCGCTGATCATTCTCACGCTGTCGGTGTCGGACTGCGTGCACGTGCTGAGCAGCTATTTCAAGACCCGTCACGAAGCCGACCTCAGCGCCGCCGAGGCCCTGCGCCGCGCGCTGCGCATCAACCTGCTGGGGCTGAGCCTGACCACCTTGACCACCGTCGTCGGCTTCGTCTCGTTCAACCTCAACGACTCACCACCGTTTCGCGACCTTGGCAACCTCGTCGCCGTCGGCGTCACGGCGGCGCTGTTCTATTGCCTCACCCTGCTGCCGGCGTGGCTGCTCATCACCCAACCGGCCGGGCGCCCCTTGCGCACGCTGCGACTGTCACGAGTCGCCGATTTCGTCGTTCGCCGGCAACGGCCGATCCGGCGCGTGGGCATCGTCATCGTGCTGGCGCTGACGGCGGCGATTCCGCTCAATCGCTTCGGCGACGACTACGTCAAATTCTTCAGCCCGGTGCTCGACTTCCGCCAGGACACCGAGTTCGTCGGCCAGCACCTGATGGGCGTGCAATTTCTCGAATACGCGGTGCCCAGCGGCGCCGATGGCGGCATCAGCGAGCCGGACTACCTGCACCACCTGCAGGCCTTTGCCGAGTGGCTGGGCGCCCAGCCGGGCGTGCGCAAGGTGTCCACCGTCAACGAGCTGCTGATGCGGCTCAACCAAGTGATGCACGGCGACGATCCGTCCATGTACCGGCTGCCCGCGCAGCGCGACATGGCGGCGCAGTACCTGCTGCTGTTCGAGCTGGCGTTGCCGTCGGGCTCTGACCTGTCTCACCTGGTCAATTTCAACAAGTCGGTGTCGCGCATCACCCTGGGACTCAACGAAATGACCAACGAGGACGTGCGCCAGCTCGACAACCACGCACAGGCGTGGATGGCGGCGAACTGGCCGGCCGAGATGCAGACCACCGGCACCGGCGTGCCGGTGATGTTCGCGCGCATCGCCCTGCGCAACTTCAAGGCAATGCTCTGGGGCAACCTGATCACCTTCACGCTGGTGGCGCTGATCTTCGTGCTTGCGTTCGGCCACTGGCGCATCGGCGCCATCAGCCTGATCCCCAACTTCGCGCCCATGCTCATGGGCTTTGGCCTGTGGGGCCTGCTGGTGGGCCAGGTGGGCATGAGCCTCGCGGTGGTGGTCAGCCTGACCCTGGGCATCGTGGTGGATGATTCCATCCACTTCCTCGCACGCTACATGCAGGGTCGTCGCGACCGCGGTCTGGAACCCGACAATGCCGTCCGTCACGCCTTTGGCGATGTGGGCGCGGCACTGTGGATCACCACCGCCACGCTCGCGGCCGGGTTCGCCTGCCTGTCGGCCTCCAGCTTCCTGCTCAGCGCCCACCTGGGCATGCTCACCGTACTGATCATCGTTCTGGCGCTGATTGCCGACTTCCTTCTGCTGCCGGCCCTGTTGTTATGGTTCGACCGCTCGCCTGCCTCGCCGCGCTAGTGCTGCATTCTTGAGGGACCCCATAACGACTGCCGGCATCCAATGTTTTTCGTCGTGACGAATTGGAGATGGCCGGTGCGAGTGGCCCCGAGGTTGTGCTGAGTGACGACGGGCGTGATGAGCCTGCCCGACTCGTCCGCATACGCGTGAACCGCAGCGCCGGTTTCAATCAGGGCCGACCGGCTTCGCGCAGGCATTGCAGGGAGCAACGAAAGTCATCAGCCACCGAGAAGCATGGCTCTCGGCCATGGCCTCGCTGGACGACCTGACGTGCCACGCCAGGCAGGTCGTAGCACGGTTTGCGGGGCACAGAACTCTCCTGCAGGCCGCCGGCAACTTGTCAGATATTGACTCCGACCCCTTTTCTGTGGACCCCTTTTCTGGACCTCTTCTTTTATCGGCTCTGACACCTTTTCTTCGGCTAACGGTTCCCTTTGCCGGGCCCGTAGGGGACTTTCACCCCCAAGCAGGTGTGCCCTGCCGGGCGCACACAAGAAAAAAGGCGGCGCGAAGATTCGCGCCGCCTTTGTGTTGTCAGCCCGGTCAGCGGGCCCATGATGCTGAAAATCCTAGTCCGGAATGCGGGTGCCGATGAGGAAGCCGGCAAGCGCGGACTCGGTGACGCCGTTCTCCAGCTGTTGCCCGAACAGCGCCACGGCGATGACGTTGCCGTCCCCCGACACGATGCCCGGCATGGTGGTGTCTCCATCGCCAGCCAGCGCAAAGGTGCTGTCGGTGGCGCTGGCGCTGACAACCGGAAGCTGCACGCCGCTTTCCGTCACCGCGCTCGTCCGGATCGCGCCGGCGTCGTTGCCCCGCTCGACGACGTTGGCGACCAGGCTGCCGATGGCCAGGTTCGCGCCGACCACCAGCCCGCTCTCGGGAATCGTCAGCACGGCACCGTTGATGCTTTCCAGGTTCGACGGCGCCTCGTTCGGCTGGCCACTGCCCAGTTCGAACTGCACGGTCTGCAGACGGTAGCGGGCTCCCGCGATGTCGGGCGTGGTCTCGTCCAGGCGGAAGCCGAACTCGATGTCCGCCGTCGCGTCGTCAGTGAATCCGATGAACTCCATGGCCGAGAACCCGCGCGCCACGTAGGCGGCGCCGCCGTCCAGCACGATGCCCTGCAGGGTCGCCTCGGCGTCTGCCGCATCCGCGATTGCGAAGCTTCGGCCATCAACCGTAAACACCTCATCCACCGCAGCCTGCTCTGAGGCGGTGGCCACCGCCCCGCCGAAGCGCTCCACCGAACGGATCTCGCCCGAGCTCGAAAGGGTCCCGTTGCCGGCATCGAAGCTGCGCACGATCCGCAGCGTCTCGAGGCTCAGGTCGCCATCGGGATCGGCCTCGACGGTGAAGCCGATGGCGCCGTAGCGGCCGCTCGGCCCGGCAGGCGCATCGCCTCTCGGGAAGGCGAGTCCGAACAACACCCCCGTCTGACGAGAAGTACGCCGGGACAGGTCAATGCTGTTGTTGTCATCGAGTTCGTAAGAAGCCTCCCGGAAGTCGTTGCGCAGGGTGAAGCCGCCGTTGCCCAAGGGCTGTAAGCGCAGGATGCTGGCGCTCTCGATGTCGCCGACGCCTTCCTCCGGGTCGGTGAAGGTGGACGCCGGGATCGCGAAGGACAGTACGCCGTTGGAAAGCGCGGTTCCGCGGAAGATTTCGCCTTGATCCAGCAGCGGCTCCTCATCGCTGAAGACGCTCAACCAGTAGCCCAGCATGTCGGTGCCACCGTCGCGCAAAGCCCCCAGCTCCAGCTCGTCAAAGCTGGCAGTGCCCGTGTCTCCGATCAGCAGGCCGTCAGCACCGGCTCCGGCGACAACCGGCAGCATCAACGTCTCATTGAAGACATTGAGGCGCCCGAAGAAGCCATCGCTTCCATCAACAGGGTCTTCTTCGCCCGAGAACTCGATGCTCAGTGTCATCGCGTCGTAGGTCGCCAGTGCGGCATCGCGCGCGCTGGCGTTGGCCGGCGGCAGCTGGGCGACTTCGAGCGACTCGCGTACCTGCGGGCCGGCGGTCTCCTCGATGCGGGCAAGGACCTCTTCAATGGAGACCGCTCCCTTGGCGGAGAAGCTCACACCTTCCACCTCCGCCAGCAGCGCGCTGACGGAATCGACGTCAAGACCGCTGAAGTCACCGTTTGCTTCAAGCTCGTTGGCCAGAAACTGCGACAGGGGACTGACGTTGAGTTCATCGCGAACCAGCGGCGCGCAAAGAGGCTCGGCGCTCCCCGCGAATGTGAAGCAGAGCACGCAGTCATCCGCCAGGAAGGAGGTCAGCGATCGACCCGGAAACTTCTCCTCCAGTGCTGCCTGCAGCGCACCCTGCGCGGCCGCAGCATTCAGCGTGTAGCTGCCGTCCGGATTCGACTGGAAGGGCTCCGAGAGATCGACGTCGAGCGTTTCATAAGCGCCGGTGGCTGGATCGAAAACGCGAACCTCGGCCGATTCCGCCTGCGTACCCACCAGGCCTGGATTCTCGGGCAGATGCTCATCCGCGTGGGCCGGCGCGATCAGAAGGTCCCGGAAACCCTCCAACTTCGCCACCAGCGCATCGATCAGGCTGGCGCTGCCAGCCTCCGCTACGACGAGGCCCTCGGGAACCAGCAAGATTCCGGAAATGGATTGGACATCCGGAGCGGGAGGCGGTTGCTGCTCACCAACCGGTTCCGCCGGCGCCAGTCTGGGCGAGTTGGAGCTATCACAGGCGCTCAGCAAGCTGCCCGCAAAAAATAATGCCGCCAGCGTCGCTGGCAAGCCGAAATACGATTTCATAAATCCCCCAAGGTAAAGACAATGGTGCGGTAAAGTGCACGTCAGCGCGTCCGACAATCGGATAAGGGTGGCGTGGCACGCCTCACACACGAAACTTTTGACTCCCTCGCCACGCGTCCCCGTTTCCTTGTTTTCGCCGACGCCACCTTCTACCATGTGGTCAATAAACTGGTCAAAGTCACCCCATGGAAGAAAATACCGTGACACTGGCCGAAGCAAAGGCCCACCTGAGCGAGCTCACCGAGCGGGTCGCTGCCGGGGAAGAGGTGGTCATCACCAAACATGGCAGACCGGTCAGCCGGCTGTCACGCCCTGATCTGCCCCGTCAGGCGGTGGACCCTGAACCGCTTCGACGGTTGACTGAGCGCATGGGCCTTCAGGAAGAAGACAGCGGCACGTTCACGTGTCGGTTGCGCGAAGACAGCCGCTACTGATGCTGTATGTAGACACCAGCATTCTGGTCGCTGCGATGACGCCGGAGGCGCGTACGGGTGAGATGCAGGATTGGCTGGCCGATCAGCAGGCGGGAAGCCTGGCCATCAGCGACTGGGTGGTCGCCGAGTTCTCTGCCGCGCTTTCCGTCAAGTTGCGCAGCGGTCAGGTGAGCGCCCAGGATCGTGCCGAAGCCTTGGCCGTGTTCGGGGGCATGACGGAGGCGTCCTTTCACCTCCTGCCGGTGACTCGAACGGACTTTCGCGTGGCCGCCCGCTTTGCGGATCAGCACGCAACAGGACTGCGCGCCGGCGATGCGCTGCATCTGGCGATAGCCGCCAATCACGGCGCGCGCATCCGCGCCTTGGACCGCGGCCTTACAGGGGCTGCGGAAGCCTTGGGGCTCAGTGCACAGCTGCTGTAAGGGGCCAATGGGGTGACGTGCCTGTCTTTATCGGGCCACTTATCCCTGGAAACCGGCCTGGTGTGGGTTGGTGTTGCTAAGTCCAGGTGGAGTTCGAACTTCCTGCCGATGCCGCGCGCGGACTTCACCATGGTGTGCAGGGTGACGCTGGGGTTTTCGGCGTCCAGAAGGCGGTCGAGCTGTGAGGGGCTGGTGTGGATGCGCTTGGCGAAGGCGCTCCTGGGGACGCCGTTGCGGGTCAGGTAGTCGGCCACTTCAGAGGCAAGCACGCGCTTGATGGCGGTCGCTTCCACCTCTTGCAGCATGCCTTCGCGTTCCAGGAAGCTGTCAAAGCGGGAGCCCGGATGCTTGTTACTTGCCATGCTGGGCACCTCGTTGAAACTGCTTTGATCGTGCTCTCGCCAGGTCCAGGTCCGACCCCGGGGTTTTCTGCGATTTCTTGATTCGGAGCCGATCACGGCATTCAGCGTGCGGGCGATACGCTTGCTGCTGATGTGCGACCGCACTTCGCATATCGGTCCGTCGAGGTTCTTGACCAGAGTCGGCGGGTGATGGCCCCTCGGCCAGCCGAACTCGACGGCTTTGATGTCTTCCCCGATCGTTCCGCTGTCGGGGCTGCCCAACTTGATTAACCACTCTCGCACCGGTTCGGCGCCCGTTTACGTGGCGAAGAAGTGCGCGGCGATCTTCTTCATCGACCGAAGTGCACCCCAAATGGGGCGCGCGCCGGATCGGGCGATGCCCGCCTTCACCCGGGTCAGCCGTTGAACGGTCCAGTGATTTCGTAGGTCAGGCCGCCGGACAACGGGCCGCCACGCTGCGAACTGAAATAGAGGCGCGCGCCATCCGGCGAGAATGCCGGTCCGGTGATTTCGGAGCTGTCCTGCCCGATCAGTTGCAGCAGCGGCAGCACCTTGCCATCCGGCGTGACGATGACGATGCGGCTTGCCTGTTCGTTGTCCTCGGCGATCAGCACGTCGCCGGCAGCGGTGGTGGTGATGTTGTCTGGCCCGTTGATCTCCGGGTCGAGTCCACCGAGCACGGTGTCGTAGACGATTTCGACCGTGCCGCCAATGGTGTCGTAGGCCCACAGGCGCTTGTCGCTGGTGGTGGTGAAGTAGACGATGCCGTTGGTGAACCACATGCCCTCGCCACGGCGGAAGCGCGTGTCTTCCGGGCGTCTCTGGCTGTTCTGCGTCGCCGTGGGATCGGCGACCGCGACCCACTCCACGCCCCAGCGGATGCCGGGCCTCGCGGTTTCGTAGTCGAAGTCGCGCAGGCGCGCGACCTGCAGTTCGCCCTCTTCGAGGCCCGGTCGGGCGGCGTCGGCCGGCCAGTCGAATTCGGAACAGGCGAAACGGTAGAGGCGGCCGTCACTGTCGTCCTCGGTCATGTAGACCGCCTTGCCGGCCGGATCGACCGCTGCGGCTTCATGCTTGAAGATGCCGAGCGCGCGCCGCTCTTGCGCATCGCGGGCGCGCCCGAACGGCGCGCATTCCACGACGCGGCCGTTGTCGACCTCCTCGCAGGTCAGCCACGTGCCCCAGGGCGTCGGGCCGCCGGCGCAGTTGGTGATGGTGCCGGTGCAAATCGAGTAGGCATCGATGATGTTGCCCTGCGCGTCGAAGCGCAGCGCGCCGACCCCGCCCGGCACCGACTCGCTGTTCGACACATAGACCCAGCCGCCATCCTCGGCCGCAAAGGTCGCGCCGCCATCGGGAAAGGTGTGCCAGGTGTACAGGGGCGGCAGCAGGCCGCCGAGAATGTCGCCGAGGATGGGAACGCCGGAGCGCGCGACAATGCGTGACGAGAACCCCGCAGGCAAGCGGATGCCGTTGCCATCCGGCTCGCCCAACGGCCCAATCGCGCCGAGCGTACTGCTCGGAATCGTCGCGCCGCCACCGTCACTGCTGCAGGCGTTGAGCAACGGCCCGGTCGCGGCGATCCCCGCCCCCATGAACAGCTTGATCAGGAAATCACGGCGGGACTGCGGCGCAAGTGCCGCAGCACGCGCATGGGGCATCAATAGCACTGGAAGAACCTGTCGCTGGCGTGCCGGAGCGGCACCTACGGCGGCGCACTTTAGTGCGGCTCTATGTCAGTGCCGTGAATCGGTCGATCGTCAGCCGGTACGGTGCTGGCAATGCGCGTGACGCAGGCGCCGCGCGATGCCTCTCAGGTCAGGGCTGAACGCCGGCGGCAATCAACATCCAGAGCGCCATGCCCACCATCATCAGGTTTTCGGTGAGCGAGACAAAGCCCAGTGGCACGTTGGAACTGCCACCCACGCAGGCACATTTCAGTTCGCGCCGCTGCACGTAAACGGCATAAAAGACCGACACCGCGCCGACGCTGCCGATGAACAAGGCCACGGGAATGGCGATCCACAGCAGTGACCCTGCAATCATCAGCACCCCGGCCAGCGCCTCGCCAAAGGGATAGAGCCGCGCATAAGGCACCCAGCGCCGGGCCAGCAGGTCGTAGCCCAAAAACATGGTGGCGAAGCTCTCAACATTCTGCAGTTTCTGGATCGCCAGAATGCACATCGAGATGGCGATGAACCACTCACCCGCACGCATCGTGAACAGCGCGCCCTGCATGGCCCAACTGGCGGCCATCGCCATGAGCGCCGCCATGGCAAAGATGGCGATGACAGGCTTGTAGCTCACCGCATCAGGGTCTTTGACCGCCTTGCCGAAATGGCGGCGCAGATCGTCGTAGCCCCCCACCCGCTGGCCGGCGATGAAGGTCTGCGGCGTGGTGCCCACGTCATGCTCGGCCTTGAACGCGTCGATTTGATCGCGCGATGTCAGATGGCGATCGTCCACCGCGTAGCCCTGCTGTTTCAGCAGATGCAGCGATTTCAGCCCATAGGGGCAAAGATGCTTGTCCATGACCATGCGGTACAGCACCGCCGTTTTCGGGTCGTTGTCAGCGCTCATGTCGGCCTCCTGTCACATTCATCATGAAGCGCGCGCAGGCGCGCTCGCGCAGGGCTACAGACTAGGGCATGACGCGGCGGCGGGGTGACCGCCGCCGGTGGGCTGGCATCAAAAAATGGCGTTCAGGTCGCTTAATGTCACCATCAGCGTCATGGGATCAAGCGGTGATGCCTCAAAGCCCATCCGCTCATAAAACGCCTTGGCGTCTTCAGAAAGGGCGTGCACGAGCAATCCGCGAATGCCAATGGAGTCGGCGGCCTGAACGACACGTTGGCCAGCATCCCTGACCAGCGCCCGTCCAAGGCCCATGCCCTTATAGGATTGATCAACAGCCAGTCTGCCCAGAACAACCACTGGAATCGGGTCAGGCATGTTGCGGCGGAAGCGGCCTGGCGCCGCGTCGGTCATGATCGCGCCGGATGCAAGGGCGTAGTAGGCCACCACGCGACCATCGCCGCAGGAGACAAAGCAGCGAGATGCTCCGGCAGCCTGATTTTTCAAGGCGCGGCGCTTCAGCCAATGATCCAGGCTGTCGACCCCGGATGAGAACTCTTCAATCGCATGCTGAGCCGCCAGCGGCTCGGGTGCGGAAAGCGTCACGCCTTTTCCCAGGGAGCGGTCGCCTGCATCGTCTTCCGCAAGCGTTCGTTGGGCTGCGGTGGCATGTCCAGCCGCGCCAAGAAGCGGGCGTAAGCCTCCGGGCTGACCGAGATGAGGGTTTGGTCCAGCAAGGCTTCCTCGGCTGCCGAACGCGCAGCATCCAGTACGAAGTCCGTGCGGTTCTTCCCTCGCGCCCTGGCGGCACGGTCGATCAGGCTCCGCTCTTCGGGCTTGATGCGAAGGTTCAGCGTTTCGCGCTTGCCGGGGGTGACGCCGATTGCGGCCATGGTCTGATGTCCTGCGAGGGGGATGACGCAGCGTATCGTACTGTCAATGTCATTACCATTTCGCAGGCCACATCACCTGCGCCCCTACGCTGGGTTGGGTGCACCGCGCAGGAACCAAAGTCGAGAGTGACCTCGCGGCCACCCGCTACAAATTGATGGGAAGCCGTGCGGCTTGATCAGCACCGGCCCAATCTGCACAAGGCAGCTTCCGATGAGCGGATGGCCAAACGCGTGGCAGGTGACGCCCGCTTTCGTGCGCGCCTGCACGCCCCTGATTCGCAGCCTTCGCGGCCGCCCGCCATCCGACGGACCATCCCCAAATGATTTCGGGAATTGTTCGGGGAAGGGAATCACCACCTTGGCCGCTTTGGGTGGAATTGTAACGTGCTGATTTTATTGTTATTTGGTCGGGGCGACAGGATTCGAACCTACGACCTCCTGCTCCCGAAGCAGGCGCTCTACCAAGCTGAGCTACGCCCCGACACTGTTGAAACTGCTAACCGCCTCGTGACTGGTTGAACGCAATCAACGAGCGCAGTGCCTGCTGGGAGGGGGACGCGGGAAGTCGCTCCAAGGCCGCTGCGGCTTTGGCCCCATGGGCCTCGGCGAGCGCGCGAGTGTACGGGATCGCCTGGCTTGATTCAATCGCGGCGAGCACCTTTTCGAAGTCATCGACGGTGCCGGTCTGAATGGACCGCTCGATGAGCACGCGGGTGGCCGCGTCACTGTGATCGCGCGCATGAATCAGCGGCAGGGTCGGCTTGCCTTCGGCCAGATCGGTGCCCACGGCCTTGCCGCTTTCGTCGGGGTCGGCCACGTAATCGAGAATGTCATCGACCAGTTGAAACGCCATGCCCAGGTGATGGCCGAACGCGGCAGCCGCGTCGATCTGCTCGGCGCTGGCATCGGCGCCGATGGCCCCGACCCGACAGCCAGCCTCGAACAGCCGTGCGGTCTTGAGCTCGATCACCCGCAGGTAGCGGGCTTCGTCGGCCCTGGGGTCGCCGCAGTTCAGGAGTTGCAGCACCTCGCCCTCGGCGATGGCATTGGTGGCGTCGGCCATCACCTGCATCACCGGCATGCGCCCCACTTCCACCATTAACTGAAAGGCGCGCGAATAGAGGAAGTCGCCCGCCAGCACCGCCGCCTCATTGCCCCACAGCGCGTTGGCCGTCTTGCGGCCGCGGCGCAGGCCCGATGCGTCGACCACATCGTCGTGCAGCAGCGTGGCGGTGTGAATAAATTCAATCGTGGCCGCCAGCAGGTCGATCTGCGGGTCACGGCGCCCCAGCGCGGCGGCGCTGAGCAGCACCAACGCCGGGCGCAGGCGCTTACCGCCGGCATGAACGATGTGCTCGCCAATCTGGTCGATGAGCGCAACCTCGGACGCAAGACGCCGTCGAATCAGGGTGTCGACGCGCACCATGTCGTCGGCGATCAAGTCCAAAATCTGCGGCAGGGCCATTGATTGCTCGGGGGAAAGACGGGTTCTGGCGGGAATGATGGTCGATTTTGCCCAGCCAGTGGGCAACTGCAGGTTTACATTGACGCGAGCGGCCTGCGCCCCTAGAATCGCGCGCTTCTCGCGGTCTGCCCCTCCGGGCCTCTGGCTGCGACTCCCTATCCGTAACAAGGTGGCCCAACGATGTACGCGGTGATTAAAACTGGTGGCAAGCAGTACAAGGTCGTGGCTGGCGAGCGCCTCAAGATCGAAACCCTGACCGCCGAAGTCGGCGCCACGGTGTCGTTCGACGAAGTGCTGATGATCGGCGAAGGCGAGCAGATCACCGTTGGCGCCCCGCTGATCAGCGGCGGCAAGGTCAACGCCGAGATTCTGGCCCACGGCCGTGGCGAAAAGATCCGCATCATCAAGCATCGTCGCCGCAAGCACTACCACAAGGAACAGGGACATCGTCAGAACTTCACCGAAGTGAAGATCACTGAGATCGTCGGCGCCTGACGCCACCTCGTTCGCTCAATAAAGGAAACCTTTAAATGGCACACAAAAAAGCCGCCGGCTCTACCCGCAACGGTCGCGAATCCGAAAGCAAACGCCTCGGCGTCAAGAAATTTGGCGGCGAGCACGTGATTGCCGGCAACATCATCATTCGCCAGCGCGGCACCCGCTACCACGCGGGCGTCAACACCGGTCTGGGCAAGGACCACACCGTGTTTGCCACCGCCGAAGGCAAAGTAACCTTCAACACCCGCGGTCCGCGCGGCGGCAAAACGTTCATCGACGTACTGCCCGCCTGAGGCGTTTGCCCGCGCAGGCCGAAAAGCCCCGGCAACCGGGGCTTTTTTGTGCCCATCCGGCATCACCCCCGCCTACACTGGAAGTGTCATGAAATTCGTTGATGAAGTCCGAATCCGCGTCGAAGCCGGCAATGGCGGCGATGGCTGCGTGGGCTTTCGCCGCGAAAAGTTCATCCCCTTCGGCGGCCCGGACGGCGGTGACGGCGGCGATGGCGGCAGCATTTATGCCGTGGCCGACGCCAACCTCAATACTCTGGCCGACTTTCGCTTCACCCGGCGCTTCAATGCCCAGCGCGGCACCAACGGCGGCGGCTCGAACTGCCGCGGCAGCAACGGCGTCGACCTCGACATTCCCATGCCGCTGGGCACGCGCATCGTTGATGAAACCACCGCCGAGCTGATTGGCGAGCTCACCCGCCACGGCCAGCGGATGAAGATTGCCCAGGGCGGCTTTCACGGCCTCGGCAACACCCGCTTCAAGTCTTCGGTCAACCGCGCGCCGCGTCAGTACACCAAAGGCTCGCCGGGCGACCAGCGCGACCTGCATCTTGAGCTGTCGTTGATGGCCGACGTGGGCCTGCTGGGCCTGCCCAACGCCGGCAAGTCCACCCTGCTGGCACAGGTGTCGGCGGCGCGTCCCAAAATTGCCGACTACCCCTTCACCACGCTGTATCCGCAGCCGGGCGTGGTGTCGGTGGGGCCGTTCCAGTCGTTCGTGATGGTCGACATTCCCGGCCTGATCGAAGGCGCTGCCGAAGGCGCCGGCCTTGGCCATCGCTTCCTCAAGCATCTGTCGCGCACCCGGCTGATGCTGCACCTCATCGACATTTTGCCGCCCGACGGCAGCGACGTGGTCAGCAACGTGCAGACCATCAATCAGGAACTCGCGCAGTTCAGCGAAGAACTGGCGGCGCGCCCCCAATGGCTGGTGTTCAACAAGATTGACCAGTTGCCGCCCGCAGAGGCCGACGCCCTCATCGCCGGCTTCCGCGAGGCGCTGGGCAACGCGCTGCCGTGGTTTGCCATTTCGGCCGTGACCGGCGCCGGATGCGAAGCCCTGTGCGCCGCAGCGCAGCGCTGGGTTGACGAGCGCGCCGCGCAGGCGGCAGCCGATGACGATGCCGCCTTGGCCGACGCGAAATCTGCCTCGGCCCCGGCCGACGCCGATGGCGCGCCGACCGACCCGGCGCCCTCCCCCGACTGATCACCGAGCGCACGGCGTGACCACTGCTCCCACCCGCGACCCCCGCGACGTGTTGCGCACCGCGCGACGTTGGGTGGTGAAGATCGGCAGCTCGATGCTCACCGCCAACGGCCGCGGCCTCGACCATGACGCCATTGCCCGCTGGAGCGCCCAGATCGCCCGCCTGCGCGACGCCGAGTGCGAAGTGGTCGTGGTGTCTTCTGGCGCCGTGGCGCAGGGCATGTCGCGCCTCGCGCTGAAATCGCGCCCCAAGGCCGTTCACACCCTGCAGGCCGCCGCCGCCGTGGGCCAGATGGGCCTGGTGCGCGCGTGGGACACCGCGCTGGGCGCGCACCACATCACCACCGCGCAAATTCTCATCACCCACGATGACGTGGGCAACCGCCAGCGCTACCTCAACGCCCGCAACGCGCTGCGCGAACTGCTGGCCTTTGGCGTGGTGCCGGTGGTCAACGAAAACGACACCGTGGCCGTGGATGAAATCCGCCTCGGCGACAACGACCGCCTCGGCGCCATGACCGCCGGGCTGATCGAAGCCGACGTGCTGGTCATTCTCACCGACCAACAGGGCCTGTTCACCGCCGACCCGCGCACCCACCCCGATGCAACGCTGATCCGCGACGCGATGATCGACGACGCCGCCCTCACCGCCATGGCCGGCGACAGCAAGGGCGCGCTGGGGCGCGGCGGCATGAAAACCAAACTTGAAGCCGCGCAGATGGCGGCGCGCTCCGGCGCGGCCACCCTCATCGCCTACGGGCACCACGACGACGTGCTCGACGCCGCGCTGCGTGGCGACCCCGTGGGCACCCTGCTGATGCCGCGTGACCCGCGCGCCGGGCTGCCGGCCCGCAAGCGCTGGATTGCCGACCAGTTGCAGCGCCGCGGGCGCCTGTATCTCGACAGCGGCGCCACCGACGCGCTGCAAAGCACCGGCCGCAGCCTGCTGCCGGTGGGCGTGACGCGCGTCGAAGGCCGCTTTCAGCGCGGCGACGTGGTGGGCTGCATCGCGCCCGACGGTCACGAAGTGGCGCGCGGCCTCATCAATTACAGCGCCGATGAAGTGTCACGCCTGCTGGGCGCGCGCGGCGCCGACATCGCCAACCGCCTGGGCTACCCCGGCGACCCCGAGCTGATTCACCGCGACAACCTGGTCGTGCGCTGAGCGCGGCCCAGCGCGGTATTGCATTCATTCACACCGCCGCCGTGCGACCGCCGCGCGCCCGGCGCCTGGCCGCAGGCTCAGTTCAGCACCGAAGACGGCACCCAGCCCAAGGCGTCGTCCACGCGAATGAAGCTCCAGTGGCCATCTTCGTTGTAGATGCGCTGATACGCGCGCACCTGCACGCCCGACGGCACCGACAGCCCGGGGCGCACCGCGTTGCGCGGCTGTTCGCGCAGCGCGGTGGCCTCCATCAGCACCACCGGCGTTGCCGGCCCCAGCCTTGCGGCCAGATCGGCCTCGCTGACCTGCTGCCCGGGCTCCACCGCCGCAATCGCCGCGCCGCCCACAAAAAGCGTGCTCATGGCGGCCGCCGCAACGGCCGAGCGCACCGCCTTGCCTGACAAGAACCTGTTCATGATCAATCCCCTTCTCACGTGCTGACCCGCGCACTGTATCGTCGCCGGGTCGAAAGATAATTGAGCCTGCTCGCGGCACTTCAACCCGCGCGCCGGCTCAAGCCGCGGGCAGCTTGGCCCGGCCATACCGAACCATTCATGAAGCGCGCGATAAGCTGCCGGCCTTCCATAACGCTCTGGCCTGCTCCTTCTCGTGATTCCCCTACCGCGCTGGCGACAATGGCTGCCGCCCCTGGCCCTGATTCTCTACGGCCTGATTCTGATCCTCGGCAACATCCGCGGCATGGGCGAGCAGTTGCTGCCCGACGCCTCCGACAAGCACCTCCACGCCCTCGCCTACGGCGGGCTGGCGGCGCTGCTGTTCGTTGGCCTGCGCGCGCCGGTGGTGTACCGCACGCTGGGCATCATCGCCCTCATCGCGGCCTTGGGCGCCGTGGACGAATGCATACAAACCCTCATGCCCCACCGCCAGGCCGACCCGATGGACTGGGCCGCCGACGTGCTGGGCAGCACCGCCGTCTGCGCCGTGCTCGCCACCCTGCGGGTCTGCATGCCCGGACGGCTGCGGCGCTGGTGGCGCGGGCAGGGACATGATGGGCACGGGCATCGGCAACACCCAAAGCGGACCGGGCCAGGAACCGGAACCGGCACCGCGGCCCATCGCTGAGGCCCGAGGCGGCGCACGCTCGAAGGTGCCGCAATCGTCGCGGCTTGAGGCGCGTGTCGTTGGGGCAATGCGCGCGGGCTCACGGCCCTTTGGTGATGGCCTGCGCGGACCAGAACGACGGCGCCTGATGGCACGGCTGCGTCTCGGCGCCGGCGGCAGGGCAGGACTGACGCCACGACAGGGCCACGGCGCCGATCAGCACCATGCCCAGCAGCCCGGCCATGATCATCTCGGGGCGCCGCAGCCTGCGGCACGGCGCGGCATCCTGCGCCTTCACCGCCGCAAGCAGCAGCCCCAGCGTCACGGCAAGAAGCAGCTGCGCCATCGGCATCACCGTCACCCCCGACACCTGCGCGTGCGCGAACGCGCCGTAGGCTGAGGCCGTGAGTGCCACCGGCCATCGCGCGTCAGCAGCCGCCATGGCTCGCAGCCGGCGCGCCAATCGCAAGGGTGAAAACCAGCGCCACAGCAGCGCCACCAACAGCACCGTGGCAGGCAGGCCGTAATCTGCTGCAAAGGCCAGCACCGCGTTGTGCGGATGCGCCGGGCGCACCGCCACCTGCAGCGGATACTGGCCCGGCCCCAGGCCCAGCCACGGCTGCTGCGCCAGCGCCGAGACGCTGAGGCGCCAGATCTCCAGCCGCCCCGCGTCTTCCACCGCCGTGGTCTTCTGCACATCACTGAGCACCGGCACCCAGGCATTCAGAATCTGTACCAGCACTATGGCCGCCAGCCCTGCGACGGCCATCGTGGCCAGCATGGGCCAACTTCTCTGCCAACCGGCCATCAGCGCGGTTGCGGCAAGGCCCATCACAATTGCATAAAACGCCCCCGCGCTGCCGTTGAGCCACAGCAGCACACACCAGGCCACCAGCGCCGCCGCGCACAGCGGCCGGAATGCAGGGTGCGACAACGCGCCCTCCGCCCCAGGGGCGGGCGGCAGGCAGCCCGCCGCAAGCAGTGGCATCACCATGGGCATGAGCTGCGCAAAGTGCCGAACATTGGCGAAGCCCAGAAAAATCTCCGACAGGTAGATGACGCCCTGCGGCACCGCCGCAGTGAGCGCCGCCGCCGTGCGCACGGTGTAGACCAGCGCCATGGCCAGCACCGCCCAGCCCCACAGGGCAGGCACCGCGAGCGGCCGTGACGCGCCCGCGCCATACACCGCGCTGGCCACCGCCAGCAGCCCGACCCAGCTCAGCGTCAGTGCCAGCCCCGTCCAGCTTGGGGTGGCCAGCAGCGCCAGCAACATGGCGACCAGCAGCGCCGCCACCTGCACCCGCGCGCCGCCGCGCGCCGGGCGCGCCATCATCGGCTGGGCGACGGCCGCGAGCAGCGTCAGCGCCATACGCTGCAGGTCGTGAATGGCAAGGTCGACGGGCAGCGGTGGATACACCGCCAGCAGCAGCACCAGCACGGCGGCGGCAAGGGCAATAACGGGCATACGCGACTTTAGCCTGGAGCCTTGTCAGGGCGGAAACGAAAAAGCCCGCCGGTGAAGGCGGGCTTTGAGTCACATCAAAGAGACCGGGCTCACGACAAGCCCAGCCTCCTTCCGGTCACGAACCGCCGCGGCAAGAACCGGGGAGATACTTGGGCGCAATCGTGGTGCCCGTTCCACCGCAAATCCACTTGCTGATCTTTCCGCCCGCTTCCAAAGCGCCGCCAGCGCCAGAACCGACCGGGCGCAACGTAAGGACACCCCCCACTGCGTCAGCAGCGGTGTTTTTGATGCCTTGGCTTGTAACGGTAACCACACCTGCAGCATCAGTCGAGATTGACGCAACATATTGAGATGGGCTTGTCGTCGATTCACAGCCCCACTCGCCCGCTCCGGGAAGCGTGTTCGCCGTCTGAACGATTTCAGTGATCGACGTGCGACACGCAGATGCTGCGAGCACCACTTCAGAGTTTTTAGAGCGAACCGTATAGTCCTGATAAGCCGGCAACGCAATCGCCGCCAAAATCCCGATGATGGCCACCACGATCATCAGTTCGATGAGCGTGAAGCCCTTCTGCATTTGCTTCGTCATGAGGTCACTCCTGGGTTGAAATTCAATCTGGGAGCCGATTGCCGGCCCATGACGAAGGGAGCAACGCCCGTGCCAACGGCGGCCGGCCGCTCAAAGCCCGTTGAAACGGCGCTTTCGTCGCCGGTCGTCATGCGCTCGTCATGTAGGTGATTCACCTACACGACGCTTTGTGACGCTGTGGGTCAGTGGGTGACAAAAAATGTCAGTCGGGCGGCAGGGCTACAGGGTGGCGGTCGATGGCATGGCTTTTTGCACCCCCGCCAATCCCGGCACGCCGGGCCGATCTTGCTGACCCTGCCGGGCGGCAAGCGGCCCGGCCGGTCCTGCGGGGACGGGCCGGGCCACGGCGAAGCGGGGCGGCGCCGACGGCGTGGGTCGGCGTCGTGCCCGTTGGTCGTGCCCGCAGGGCGGCGGGGCGCGCGGCGGGCGCCCTTACAGAATGAAGCGCGACAGGTCTTCGTCGCCGGCCAGGGCGTCCAGCCGCTGGTCTACAAAGGCGCGGTCTACGATCAGGTCGGCCTGGCTGTGGTCGGGGGCTTCGAAGGCCACCTCTTCCATCAGCCGTTCCATCACGGTGTGCAGGCGGCGGGCGCCAATGTTCTCGGTGCTTTCGTTGACCTGAAAGGCAATTTCGGCCAGCCGCTGCACGCCCTCGGGGGTGAACTGCACGGCCACGCCCTCGGTGGCCATGAGCGACTTGTACTGCTCGGTGAGCGCGTAGTTGGGTTCGGTGAGGATGCGCACGAAGTCTTCGGTGCGCAGCGCTTCAAGCTCCACGCGTATCGGCAGGCGGCCCTGCAGTTCGGGGATGAGGTCTGAGGGTTTGGCGAGGTGAAAGGCGCCGCTGGCGATGAACAGAATGTGGTCGGTTTTCACCGGTCCGTATTTGGTGGTGACGGTGCTGCCTTCGATCAGCGGCAGCAGGTCGCGCTGCACGCCTTCGCGTGACACGTCGGCGCCGGTGAGTTCGCCGCGTTTGCACACTTTGTCCAGCTCGTCGAGAAACACGATGCCGTCTTGCTCGACGCGGTACACCGCCTCGGTCTTGATGGCCTCTTCATCGACCATTTTCAGCGCCTCTTCGTCCACCAGTTGGCGGTAGGCTTCGCGCACTTTCATCTTTTTGGTTTTGGATTTGCCGCCGCCGGCGTTGGCAAACATCTGCTGCAACTGCTGGGTCATTTCTTCCATGCCCGGCGGGCCCATCAATTGCACGTTGGCGGGCATGGACGAGAGCTTGATCTCGATTTCCTTGTCGTCGAGCTTGCCTTCGCGTAGCTGCTTGCGAAACACCTGGCGCGCGGCGCCGTTCTCGCTCTGGCGGGCGCTGGAGGCTTCGCCGAAATCTTGCGGCGGCGGCAGCAGCGCGTCGAGCACGCGCTCTTCGGCGGCCACTTCGGCGCGGTCGCGCACCCGTTTGGCGGCGCGGTCGCGGGTGTCTTTCACGGCCACGTCGACCAGGTCGCGGATGATGGCATCGACGTCTTTGCCCACGTAGCCCACCTCGGTGAACTTGGTGGCCTCGACCTTGATGAAGGGCGCGTTGGCCAGCTTGGCCAGCCGCCGGGCGATTTCGGTCTTGCCGACGCCGGTGGGGCCAATCATGAGGATGTTCTTGGGCTGAATCTCGGAGCGCATGGGGTCGTCAACCTGCATGCGCCGCCAGCGATTGCGCAGCGCCACGGCGACGGCGCGCTTGGCAGAGGCCTGGCCCACGATGTGGCGGTCGAGTTCGGCCACGATTTCGCGCGGGGTCATCACCGCTGTGCCGGTGGTGGCGGTCATTCAAAGGTCTCGATGGTGAGGTTGTGATTGGTGTAGATGCAGATGTCGGCGGCGATGTGCATGGCCTTTTCGACGATGTCGCGCGAGCCCATGCCGGGCACATCCACCAGCGCCAGCGCGGCGGCCATGGCGAAGGAGCCGCCCGAGCCTATGGCCATGACGCCGTGCGGTTCGGGCTCGATGACATCGCCATTGCCGGTGATCATCAAACTCGCGTCACGGTCGGCGACCAGCAGCAGGGCTTCGAGGCGGCGCAGGGCGCGGTCGGTGCGCCAGTCTTTTGCAAGCTCCACGGCGGCGCGCACCAGTTGGCCGCCGTGCTTTTCAAGCTTGCCCTCGAACCGCTCGAACAGGGTGAAGGCGTCGGCGGTGCCGCCGGCAAAACCGGCGATCACCTGGTCCTTGTACAAACGCCGCACCTTGCGGGCGTTGCCCTTGACGCAGGTGTTGCCCATCGACACCTGACCATCCCCGCCGATCGTCACCCGTCCGTCCTTGCGGACGCTGAGGATGGTCGTGCCGTCAAATTGCTCCATTACGCGTCTCGATCAAAGTCATGACCTGAGGATTGGGACGCGCACCCCGCTTTCAAGCGACGCTATTGGTCGGGCCCGCTGCGTTTGCGGGCGCGCGGGTGGGCGCTGTCGTAGACGCTGGCGAGGCGCTTGAAGTCCACATGGGTGTAAATCTGCGTGGTGGCCAACTGGGCGTGGCCCAGCAACTCTTGCACGGCGCGCAGGTCACCCGATTCTTCGAGCAGGTGGGTGGCGAAGGCGTGGCGCAGGCGATGCGGATGCACGCGGCCCTCAAGCCCGGTGCGCTGGGCGAACGCCTTCACCGCCAGGCCAATGCCGCTGCGCGACAGCCGCCCGCCCCGCGGGTTGAGCCACAGCGCGCCGGGGTCGGTGGCCCGCAGCCACTGCGGCCGCACCGCCAGCCAGGCATCGACCGCCGCGCGCGCCTTGCCGCCCAGCCACACCATGCGTTCTTTGTCGCCCTTGCCGACGATGCGCAGCTCGGTCTGGCCGTGGGCGACCTGTGACAGGTTCAGCCCGTGCACTTCGGCGAGGCGCATGCCGCTGCTGTAAAGCACTTCCAGCAGGGCGCGGTCGCGCCGTTCAACGACGCTGACGGCCGGTTGGTCCAGGGCCTGGCCCAGGGCATCGGCCGCCACGCCCATGGGCAGCTTGCGGCGATGCCGGGGCGCGCGCACGCCGGTGGTGGGGTTGTGCGCCAAGCCGCCGCGGCCCACCACGAAGCGGAAGAAGCCCCGCGCCGACGACAGGTAGCGCTGCAGGCTCGCGGTCTGGTGGCCGTCGTGGTGCAGGGCGGCAATCCAGCGGCGTATGTGCACGCTCTGGCAATGGCCGACGCCCTCAAGCATGGCCCGCAAGCGGCGCAGGTCGCGGGCGGTGGCATCGAGGGTGTGCGGCGAGGCGCGGCGCACCACCCGCAGTTCGTCAAGGTAGTCGGCGACCCACCGGGCCCAGTCTGGCGCGCTGGCCGGGCCGGGCGGCATCACGGTCTCAGCCCAGCCTTGCGCGAAGCGCGGCGGCGACCAGTTCGGCAATCATTTCCAGAAACAGCTTGCCCTGGCGCGGCTGGAAGCGCTCGGGGTTGTGGGCGCCGAAGGCCAGCATGCCGAGGTACTTGTCTTTTTCCAGCGGCACGATGGCGGCCGACTGCGGCACGACCTCGGCCTTGGGGAACAGCAACCGCGCGCGTGGCTCGGTGATGGGGCCACATTCGATGAGCCGCGTGCGGGTGAAGTTTTCGTAGGCCTTGGCGATGCGGCCTTCGGGCTCCAGCGGGACCAGCCCGTCGATGTCGTTGCGCTTGTAGTAGGCGTTGTTGAGGCCGATGAACACTTCGTCAACGCCGAACTCGGCGCGCAGCACCTGGCGCAGCCCCGCCGCCACGGCCGCCAGCGATGGCGCGCGAATCAGGGTGCGCGCCAGGCGCAGCACGTTTTCGGCGCGGCCTTCGTTGTCGCGCGCGGCTTCGACCAGCCGTTCGAGGTGGGTTTCGAGCTTGTGCACGCGGGCGCGCAGCACGTCGACCTGGCGCTCCATGAGCGACACGGCCGATCCGGCACTGTGCGCCAGCTCCAGTTTTTCGAGCACCTCGGGACGCCGCGCAAACAGGTCGGGATGGGCCAGCAAATAATCGAGCACCGCCTGCTCGTTCACTTCAGGGTCCGCCGGCTGGCGTGACTCGACTGCGGTCTGATTCACAACAATTCCCCTCGATACACGGTGTCTGTGTCGCCTGCCAACCATACCGGAGCATCGCCGCCGGCCCAACGCACCGCAAGCTGCCCGCCCGGCACGCGCACCTGCACGTGGGCATCGAGCAGGCCGGCCTGGATGCCGGCCACCACCGCCGCGCAGGCGCCGCTGCCGCAGGCCAGGGTTTCACCGGCGCCGCGTTCGTACACCCTGAGCGCGATGGCATCTCGCGCCAACACCGCCATGAAGCCCACGTTGACCGACTCGGGAAACGCCGGCAGGGCCTGCAAGGCCGGCCCCAGGGTGGCCACGGGCGCGCTGGACACGTCGGCCACGGTGATGACCGCGTGCGGGTTGCCCATCGACAGCGCCCGGAAGGCGACCTCGCCATGGCCGGGCACCGACAGGCGGTAAACCTCGGCCGGCGCCAGCGTCAGGGGTATGTCTTGCGGCGCGAATGCCGGCGCGCCGAGGTTGACCTGAATGAGCCCGTCGGCGCCGTGGCGCAATTCCAGCACCCGCGAGGCGGTGCGCACCCGCAGCCGGTCGGCCTGCGACAAGCCCTGCTCGCGCACGAACCGCGCCAGGCAACGGGCGCCGTTGCCGCACTGCCCCACTTCTGAGCCGTCGGCGTTGAAGATGCGGTAGTTGAAGTCGACGTCGTTGCTGGACGGCCGCTCGACCACCAGCACCTGATCACAGCCCACGCCGTAGCGCCGGTCGGTGAGGCGCGCAAGCCGCTCGGGGGTGGCGTGAAACGGCTGGCGGGTGGCGTCGATGACCACAAAATCATTGCCGGCGCCGTGCATTTTCGTGAAGGCCAGTGTCATGGCGTGATTCTATTGATTCAGGCCCCTGCCCGTGCAGCCGGACGCCGCCGCTTTGATGCTATTTTCACGCCCACAACAAGGTCCATCTTGAGGTCGCTCGTGAAAGTTCTTGCCACCGACATGGGGTTTGGCTACACCAAGGCGACCGATGGTCGCAGCCATCAGTTGTTCAAATCGATACTGGGCGAGGCCAATCCGGCCCAGTTTGGCGAATCACTGGTGGGCAACGGCAGCCAGCCGCCGCGCCATTTTCGCCTGGGCGACGAGGCATTCTTTGTCGGCGAGTGGGCCGAAACCCAGTCACGCGGCCGGCGCTTCACCCTCGACCCGGCGCAGTTCATGGCCAAGCACGCCAAGCATCTGGCACTGGCGGCGATTGCCCCGTATGCGCCGGATGGCGACCCGATTCGCCTGGTCACCGGCCTGCCGGTGAGTTTTTTCAAGCGCTATCGCGAGGCCGTTACGGCCTTGCTCAAGGGCCGCCATGCGCTGGTGGTGTTCGGCGCCGATGGCCGGCCGGTGGAGCAGCAGCTTTACATCGAGCAGGTGCGGGTCATTCCCCAGCCCTTCGGCAGCCTGTTCGGCTTGATGCTGAACAACCTGGGCAAGCCGTCGTCGCAACGCTTCGTGACCGAGAAGATCGGCATCATCGACATCGGCTTTCGCACCGCCGATTTCACCATCAGCGACAAGACCCGCTATTCCGAGCGCGGCAGCCTGTCGACCGACTCCGGCATGTCGAGCGCCTATGCGCGGGTGGCGTCGCATCTGCAGGATCAGTCGGGCGTGAGCATCGAACTGTTCCGCCTGCACGAGGCCTTCACCCACGGCAGCCTGAGGGTGAAGGGCACGCTGTACGACCTCAAGCCGGTGATCCAGCAAGCCTTCGACCAACTGGCCGAACGCATCGCCACCGAGGTGAACCGGCTGTGGTCGGACGACTGGGACCTTGAGGCCATCGTCATCACCGGCGGCGGCGGCAAGGCGCTCTATCCGCGCCTGAAGCCGCTGATCGACGGCGAAGTGCTGGCCATGCCCGAGCACGAAGACCCGCGTCTGGCCAACGTCAATGGCTACTGGAAATACGGCGTGCACCTTTGGGGCGGCGCCGCCAGCGCGACGGCACCGCCCGCCTGAGGACGCGCCTTCAGGTCTTGAGGCCGGGGCCGGATCTGGCTCTGGGCTTGGCTTTGGGCTTGGGTTTGGGCGTTGCGCGCGCCCTGGCCGGTGCGGCCTGCGGCGCGAGCGCCTGCTCAAGTTCTGCCAGCGTGTCCCCCATGTACACCGCCAGCCGCTGCATGTGCGGCAGCGAGTCGCGACAGCCGGTCAGGCCAATGTTGAACTGGCCGGCGTAGCTGAGGCAGGTGATGTTCAGCCCCTGCCCGTGCGTCAGCAGCGACACGGGGTACATCTGCTCCATGCGGGCCCCGTTGAAGTACAGCGGCACGGTGGGGCCAGGCACGTTGGACACGGTGATGTTGAACATGGGCCGCGCCACGCCACCCAGGCCGGCCAGCAGCTGCACCATGAACGGCGCCATGAACAGCATCGTGTAGCTGGTCAGGCCCGCCGCCGGCAACTTGTGCAACTGCGCCTTGGCCGCTTCGGTGGACCGGCGTATGGCCTGCAGACGGTCCAGCGGGTCGCTGAAGTCGGTGTGGAGACTGGCAATGATGAAGCTGATGGCGTTGCTGGATTCATCATCGCCTTCGGGCCGTATCGACACCGGAATGCCGGCGGTCAGCGACGCCTCGGGCAGGGCCTGCACCTCGGCCAGATAACGCCGCAAGGCGCCGCTGCACAGGGCCAGAAAGACATCGTTGACCGAAACCGATGCCGCCTTCGCCACCGCCTTGATCCGCGCCAGGTCGTAAAACTGCGTGGCAAAGCGGCGCTGCCCGGACACCCGCTGGTTGAGCAGGGAACGAGGCCCCTCGAACGGCAGCGTCTCGTCCATCACCACCCGGCGACGAAACCGTTCGGCCACCACATGACCCACGGCCTTGCCCACCTGCGGCGCCGCCGCACACTGCGCGCGCAGGCGCTGGAACACGCGCGGCGGCGGGCGGGTGCCGTCGCGCGGGCCGGCGCCCCGGCCAATCGCCCAGGGCGGCGGCAGGGCGGAGGCCTTGGGATCGGGCACCATCATCTTCTGCAGCATGCGCATGCCGCCCACGCCGTCGACCATGGAGTGGTGCATTTTCATGTAGAGCGCAAAGCGCTTGTTCTCCAGCCCTTCGATGATGTGCGCTTCCCACAGCGGCCGGTTGAAGTCCAGCGGGTGTGAGTGCAGGCGCGACACCAGCACCCCCAGCTCGCGCTCGCCGCCCGGCTTGGGCAACGCGGAATGCCGCAGGTGATAGTCAAGATCGATCTTGCGGGCGGTCTGCCACACCGGCAGCACGCTCTTGAAGCGCGGGCTGCGCAGCTTGAGATTGAACGGCGGCGCGAACTGCGGGGCCTCGCGCAGGTGGCTGAACAGGTTGACGATGAAGTCGGGGCCGGCGTCGTCCGGCAGCGAAAAGATCGCCATGCAGCCCACGTGCATGGGCGTCTCTTTGGTGTCGACGTAAAACCAGGCGGCGTCCAGCGGTTTGAGTATTGCCATCGGCATTTCCCCCGTGTTGTTGTCGTACGCGCGGCAGGTCGTTGCCCGGCGTCGCGGGCGCAGCATGTCGCCTGCGGCCCTACCCGCAAGTGTAGCGGCGCCGGCTTGTGACACGCTTGCCTGTCCTATAACGTTGCCGCCTGTTTGATTACGCTTAGGAGAGGTCATGAACCTTGCCGTCAACAATCTGCCCGGCACCGGCAATCCGCCGCAGACCCGCATCCGCGACATCTTTGATTCCCATCGTGAAACGGCGCTGCGCCTGCGCACGTCCACCGCCGCGGAGCGCATCGCCAAGCTCAAGCGCCTGAAGGACGCGATGTTCGCCAATCAGGATGCGATTCGCGAAGCCGGCCATGCCGACTTCAGGAAGCCGGCGGTCGAGGTCGATGCCACCGAAATTCTGCCGGTGATCGCCGAGATCAACGACGCGGTGCGTCATCTGAAGAAGTGGATGAAGCCGCGCAACGTGATGCCCACGCGGATGATGCTGGGCACCAAAGCCTGGGTGCAGCACGAGCCCAAGGGCCGCTGCCTGATCATTTCGCCCTGGAACTACCCGGTAAACCTGAGCTTCGGCCCGCTGGCCTCGGCCATTGCCGCAGGCAACACGGTCATCATCAAACCGTCTGAGATGACGCCGCACGCGGCCGCGCTGATGTCACGCATCATTCGCGAGGTGTTCCCCGAAGACGAAGTGGCGGTGATCGAAGGCGAGGTGGAGGTCTCCACCGAACTGCTCAGCCTGCCGTTCGACCACATCTTTTTCACCGGCTCGCCGGTCATCGGCAAAGTGGTGATGGCCGCCGCCGCCAAGCACCTGACCAGCGTGACGCTGGAACTGGGCGGCAAGTCGCCCACGGTGATCGACGAAAGCGCCGACCTCGAACTGGCCGCCCAGACCATTGTCTGGGGCAAGTTCACCAACAACGGCCAGACCTGCATCGCGCCGGACCACATCTACGTGCACGAATCGGTGAAGCCGGCCTTCATCGCCGCCTGCCTGAAAGTGCTGAAGACCGTTTACGGCGACGACGACGCGGCGCGCCAGGCCAGCCCCTTCCTGGCACGCATCGTCAACAGCCGGCACACCGGTCGCATCAAGGCCCTGCTCGACGATGCGGTGGCCAAGGGCGCAACGCCGCTGTGCGGTGGCACCGCCGACGCCGACGACTGCTTTGTGGCGCCCACCCTGCTCGACAATCTGCCGCCCGACGCGAAGATCATGGAAGAGGAGATTTTCGGGCCGCTGCTGCCGATCATGGGTTATCGCGATCTGGACCAGGTGATCCGCAAGATCAATGACGCGCCCAAGCCACTGGCGCTCTACATCTGGAGCCGCGACGAGGCCAACATCCAGAAAGTGAGCAAACAGACCAGCGCCGGCGGCACCTGCATCAACCATGCCGTGGTGCATTTTCTGCACGGCAACCTGCCGTTTGGCGGCGTGAACAACTCCGGCATCGGCTCGGCGCACGGCTTCTGGGGCTTCAAGGCGTTCTCGCATGAACGGGCCATGGTCCGCACCCGCTTCATGCTGGCGAAACTGCTGTTTCCGCCCTACACCAAGACCTCGGAAAAAATTGTCAAGCTGATGATGAAGTTGGGGGTTTGAAGCCGAGGCCGCCCTGGCAATCGGTCAACGCCCCGCACTGCCCCGCCGGATCGCATGCTGCAACTGGCTCAGGGTGACGGTGCGGGCGATTTCCTGACTCTTGCGGATGTGCGCGATCATTGCCTTGCGCGCGGCATCCGAGCTGCGCCGACTGATCAACTGGCACATCTCGTGGTGCTCCTCGAAGGTTTCCAGAACGGCCTTGCGGTCGGGAAACCCCAGCCGGCGCAGGATGCGGATATGGTCATTGATGTCGCGCAGGTATCCCACCAGCACCTCGTTGCCGCTGCCCTCGGCGATGCTGATATGGAAGGCCTCTTCGAGGCTGCGAATCTCGTCGAGATGCTGCGTTTTGCGTGCGTTGGCAGGGTTCCAGATTTCCAGCAGCGCGTCGATGCTCTCAACGGGCATCTGCCTGCACGCCATTTCGATGGCCTCGGCTTCCAGACCGACACGAACGTCGTAGTACTGGCTGATGCGTTCGGCGTCCATCGGCCGCACGAAGCAGCCCTGCTTGGGCAGGATGGTGATGTGCCCTTCCGCTGACAGGCGCTGCAAGGCAGCCCGTACCGGCGTGCGACTGACCTGAAATTCATCGGCCAACTCGGTCTCGGTGATACGGGTGCCGGGGAACAGTTCGAAGTCCAGGATCTTCTGGCGAATCCGTTCGTAGGTTTTCTGCGAAGAGAATTTTGCGTTGCTCACTGCTTCCAGGAACGTGCCGGCAAGGGGAACGGGAAGTCGGCGCGGGCAGGTCGTCGGCAGGATGTTAGGCCAGCCCTCCCCCCCTGTAAAGCCGCGCGAATTTGGGGCGCGTTGCACCAGGGTGGGCGGGCAATCCATCGAGACCGCCCCTCGTCACATCTTTGGCCAGTCCGCAAAGACTCCTGCAATCAATTGATTTTGCGTTGAAAACCCAAAGGCATGCGCGACGCGCATGCATGGCACGCTTGTTGCTAACATCCATGTTGTACACAACGATGTTCACATCAGGCCATGCCAACCCAACGCACACTCGCCGCGCAACCCTACCCGCTGACCATCGACATTCAGGCGACTGCGCTGCTGATCATCGACATGCAGCGCGATTTCCTGGAACCGGGCGGCTTCGGTTCAGCGCTGGGCAACGATGTCACGCTGCTGCGCCGCGCGATCGCGCCGCTGCAGTTGGTGCTGGCTGCGGCGCGCGCGGCCGGCATGCTCGTGGTCCACACCCGGGAAGGCCACCGGCCAGACCTGAGCGACGCGCCGCCATCGAAGCTGTGCCGGGGACCCAGCAGCCTGCGCATCGGCGACTGCGGACCGATGGGCCGAATCTTGGTGCGGGGTGAGCCGGGCCACGACTTCATTCCCGACCTGTACCCGCTGCCCGGCGAGCCGGTGATCGACAAGCCGGGCAAGGGCGCCTTCTTCCAGACCGAACTGGAACGGGTGCTCAGAAACCGGGGGATTCGCAGCCTGATCGTCGGCGGCGTCACCACCGAAGTGTGCATCCACTCCAGTGTGCGCGAGGCCAACGATCGCGGCTTCGAATGCGTGGTGCCGGCGGACTGCGCCGCTTCGTACTTTCCAGAGTTTCACGACACCGCCCTGCGCATGATCGTCGCGCAGGGCGGCATTTTTGGCTGGGTTTCCGATTCGGCGCACGTCGCGGCAGCACTGCACGCCGACGCGGAAGCGCCCCGGATTCAGGAGAGATGCAGATGAGCCGTGCAACGCCCCCCGCCGGAAGGCCGGCACTCTGGGTGCCCGGAGACTGGAACGCCTTTTTTGGCTTCGGCACCAACATCCTGGTCAACCTGCTCACGCTCACGGCACTGCTGCGCTACGTGCTCAAGCTACCTGACGCGTTGACGTTCGGACGCATCCTGCCCGCCGTCGGCGTGATGATGTTCCTGTCCACGGTCTACTACGCCTGGCTGGCCTACCGGCTGGCGCAGAAGACCGGGCGCAGCGATGTCTGCGCGCTGCCTTCGGGCATCAGCGTGCCGCACATGTTCGTGGTCGTGTTTGTGATCATGCTGCCCATTGCCGCCACTGCCGGTGACCCGATCAAGGGCTGGGAGGCGGGCCTGACGTGGGTGTTCATCCAGAGCTTCGTGCTGATGATCGGCGGCTTCATCGCGCCGTGGATCAGAAGGATCACGCCACGCGCGGCGCTGCTCGGCGCGTTGGCCGGCGTGTCCATCGCCTTTATTTCGATGCGTCCCGCACTGGACATGTACATGGACCCGGTCATCGGCATCGTCTGCTTCGCCATCCTGCTGGCGAGCTGGTTCGGCGGCGTGCGCTACTTCAAGGGCATCCCGGCCGGGCTGGTGGCCATTGCAGTTGGTGCGCTGATCGCTTGGGGCGGACTGGCGCTGGGCTTCGAGTTCGGCGGCATGAGCCTGAGTGGACTGGGCGATTCCTTCTCCAGCTTTGGGTTCTCGGTGCCACTGCCAGCCTTTGGCCATGTGTTCGGCGGCTTCGAGTATCTGGGCGTGATTCTGGTCACCGCCATCCCTTTCGGCATCTATGACCTGGTCGAAGCCATGGACAATGTCGAGTCCGCCGAAGCCGGGGGCGACCATTTCCCCACCACGAGGGTAATCACCGCCGATGGTGTCGTCAGTCTGATCGGCTGCCTGCTCGGCAATCCCTTCATCAACGCGGTCTATATCGGCCATCCGGGGTGGAAAGCGATCGGCGGACGTATCGGCTACTCCGCCGCCACCGGGTTGATGGTGCTGGTGATGTCGTGGTTCGGCATCGTCGCGCTGATGATGGCGCTGATTCCGGTGGTGGCGATCTCGCCGATCCTGCTGTACATCGGCATGCTGATCGGCGCACAGGCGTTCCAGGAAACGCCCAGGAACCACGCTCCGGCCGTCATCCTCGCGCTGATCCCGCAGGTCGCGCACTGGGGCAAGCTGCAGATCGACAACGCGCTGGGCGCCGCCGGCACCAATGCCACCGCTGTGGGCATGGACGCCCTGGCCGGAAATGGCGTGCTCTACCAGGGGTTGGCGATTCTCGGCGGCGGGGCGATTCTGGTCAGCCTGATCTTGGCGGCCATCGCCGCCTGCGTGATCGACCGCGCTTTCGCCAAGGCCGCAGCGTTCGCGGTTGCCGGGGCAGCGCTGACCTTCTTCGGCTTCATGCACAGCGAGGCCATCGGCGTGATGAAGACGCCGCTGGTGGCGCTGAGCTATCTCGGCGTGGCTGGCGTGCTCTACGCCTGCGCCCGCTTCGGCCTGGCAAACCACGCGGCGGCTCCGCCACTGCGTGCGGAGGCCGTGCCTGAGGGCGCGCCTGCAACCTGAGCCCGCCCACGCCCACGCCCACGCCCACGACACATCGAATCAAGGTTCCCCGCCCCCTGGGAGCCGCTCACCAGAGCGGCAGGGGGCCCGCTTTGCCCCACTCCATCACAACCCGAGATCGCCCCATGCCTACACACACTTCTTCCCCGCTGCCTGCCACCGTCGCCCGCATGCTGTTGGTGATGGTCGCTTGCCTGCTGCCCATGGTCGGCCAGGCCGGTTCGGCCACCTTCTCGACGACCAATATCCAGTACCTGTACGGCACGCAATACGAACTGGGGGACGGCACCCGCTCGATCGTCACCATCGAGCACGCCAACGCCTGGAAGTACGGCAACACCTTCCTGTTCGTGGACATCACCAATGCGGACCGGGACGGCGAACTGACCGGTACCGGCCACTACGCCGAAATCTCGCCGCGCCTGAGCTTGGCCAAAATCACCGGGACGTCGCTTTCGTTCGGCCCGGTCAAGGATCTGCTGATCGCCACCACCGCCGAGCTGCCGAGCAGTCCCGCTTTTCGCCGGTACCTGTATGGGGTGGGCGTGGACCTGACGGTGCCGGCATTCCGCTTCGTGCAACTCAACTGGTACGTGCGTAACAGCACCCAGCCCGGGCTGGATACCGGCCAGCAGGCCACGTTGGCCTGGAGCCTTCCCATCAAGATCGCCGCGCTGAGCTTCTCCTTCGAAGGCTTCGCCGACTACGCGTGGGGCGAGGATCCCAACGAGGACAACCTGCTGACCGCGCCGCGACTGCTGCTGGACGTGGGTGCGCTGTTCGGCGCCGCCGGCCAGTTGCAGATGGGCGTCGAACACCAGATCTGGCGCAACAAGTTCGGCATCAAGGATGTGGACGAGGACGTGACCCAGGCGATGGTCAAGTGGATCTGGTAGCGCGCCCATGCCCTCGAGCGGCGATCCCCCCCCGACATTTCGCGCGATCCCCTTTCGCCATACACCTGGAGCTGACGACATGAACCCAATCACCCAATCCCACAGCCCGTCCGGCGCCCGCCGCCGCATCCTTCGGGCGGGGCTCGCGGCCACCGCCCTGACCCTGTTTGGCGCGCCGGCCTTTGTCCGCGCGCGGGACACGGTCACCATCCGCATCGGCTACTGGCCCATCGCCGCCGGGCTGCCGTTCTTCGTGGCCATCGAAAAGGGCTGGTTCACGGAGGCCGGCCTGAAGGTCGACGTGCAACGCTATGCAGGCGCACAACAGATCATGGAGGGCATGCTTTCGGGCCGCACCGATGGCAGTGCCAACGGGACCGGCTCGGCCAACATCGCCATCGGCGAAATCGCGGCGCCCGGCAGCTTCAAGATCTTCGCTGCCAACCCGAGCAACGCGCGAAACGTGCTCGATGAGGTGATCGTGCCGGTGGACAGCCCGGCGAAAACCATCGCCGACCTCGCCGGCAGGCGCATCGGCTCCGGGCCCGGCATCCAGAACGTGACGCTGGCCAAAACCGTACTGGAACGCGGCGGCGCCGAGGGCGCGACGGTCATCGAACTGCCGATCGGCCAGCACGTTGCCGCCCTGGCGGCAGGTCAGGTCGATGGCTGCTACACCCTGGAGCCCACCGGCACCATCGGTCGCCTCAACGGCACCACCCGCGTGCTGGAAACCGGCGTGATCGCCAGGTACGTGCTCGGGGATCCTCTGGCGCCATGGTTCGGTGGCTCGGCGACGCTGTCGGGCACCTTCGTCAAGAAACATCCCGAGGCGGCTAAGGCCTTCATCACCGCCTATGCCCGAGGCATCGACTTCGTGCGCGAACACCCCGAGGAGGCGCGCCAGTACCTGAAGGGCTACACCGCCATCGAGGGCGCGCTCACCGGCGAGGTGCCACTGTCGGCCTACACGCTGTACAACGAATTCACAGCGTCCGACATCGCGCACTTCCAGACCTTTTTCGACCTGTTCGCCGACAAGGGCATTTTCCGCTCGCGCCTGCAGGTCGCGTCCATGCTGTACGGGGCCTGAGCGCCATGACCGCCCACGCTTCCTGCAAGGGTGCGGCACGCGCCTTCCAGCCGGCCCGACTGCTGCCGCTGCTCGGGCCAATCGGGCTGTTCGTGGTCTGGGACATGGTGGTCCGCAGCGGGATGGTCAATCCCATCCTGCTGCCCGCGCCTTGGGCCACACTCACCACGCTGGTGGAAGGCCTGCTCGGTGGCAGCCTGCTCGGCGACTTCTGGGCCACGGTGTGGCGCACGCTTCAGGCCTTCGGCATCGCCGCGGTGGTTGGCGTCCCGCTGGGGGTGGTGCTGGGCAGCAACGAGCGCGCCTACCGCAGCGTCGAGTTTCTGATCGACTTTTTCCGGTCTACGCCCTCATCGGCGCTGATTCCGCTGTTTCTGATGATCTTCGGCGTTTCCGACCTCAACAAGATTGCCATCGCCGCCTTTGGCGCGCTGCTGATCGTGTTGTTCAACAGCGCCTACGGGGTCATGAACGCAGGCAAGCAGCGACTGATGGCGGCCCGGGTGATGGGCGCCACACGCTGGCACATCTTCCGCGACGTGCTGATCTGGGAAACCCTGCAACCCAGTTTCGTCGGGCTGCGCTCGGCGGTTTCGATGGCGCTGGTCATCGTCATCGTCGCCGAGATGTTCATCGGCTCCGACAATGGCTTGGGCCACCGCATCATCAACGCCCAGCAGGTGATGAACGTGCGCGAGATGTATGCCGCCATCCTCGCTGCGGGCATCCTTGGCTACGCCATCAATGTGCTGTTCCTGCTCTGCGAGAAACGCATCGTGCACTGGAGCGGTCGATGAACGGCCAGAACCTGCCGGCAGCCCCGTTCCGGCCCTGCGCGCCCGGAACCCACATCACCATCCGGCGGCTCACCAAGTATTTCGCCGGCTGGCCGCTGTACGAGCATTTCGACCTCGACCTGCCCAAGGGCAAGATCACCTCGGTATTCGGGCCCAACGGCTGCGGCAAGAGCACGCTGATCAACATGATCGCGGGTCTGGTGCCCATCGATTCCGGAGAAATCCTGTTTGACGGCAAGTCGCTGAAGGACACCCGGATCGGCTACGTCTTCCAGAACTACCGCGAGGCGCTGTTCCCCTGGATGCGCACGATCGACAACATCGCCTATCCACTGGCGCTGGAAGGCAAGAGCAAGGTGGCGATTGCACAGCGCCTGGAAGAACTGGCCGCCACCTTCGACGTGAGGTTCGATCTGAAGCGCTACCCCTACGAGCTGTCGGGCGGCCAACAGCAGACCGCCTCGATCATGCGCGCGCTGGCGCCTCGGCCCGAGGTGCTGTTTCTCGACGAACCGTTCTCAGCGCTGGACTTCGAGATGACCCTGGCCATCCGCGAAAAGGTGCAGCAGGCGCAGATGGAGACCGGCGTCACCATGCTGATCGTTTCTCACGACCTCGAAGACGCGGTGTTCCTCGCTGACCAGATCCTGCTTCTGACCCGGCGACCGACGCAGGTGGCGGAGATCGTGCCCTTTGCAATGGCCCGCCCACGTCTGGCCGAGGCGATGTCGGACCCGGAGTTTGTGCGGGTCAAGGGACGCACGCTGGAGGTGTTCCAGCGGGAGGTGCGGGCACGAGCGTCGGCGCCTTCTTCATGAACGACTTTGAGGAGACCCACCCATGAGCGAACGCTACGTCCACGCTGATCCCTACTGCTGGCCATGGAACGGCAAGCTGCGCGCGGATAATACGGCTTTGATTGTCATCGACATGCAGACCGACTTCTGCGGTGTGGGTGGCTACGTGGACCGGATGGGCTACGACCTGTCGCTGACCCGCGCACCAATTGCACCGATCACGTCTGTGCTCGAAGCCTTCCGCCGCCAGGGCTTCCACGTTCTGCACACCCGCGAAGGGCATCGGCCGGAGCTCTCCGACTTGCCCGCCAACAAACGCTGGCGCTCTCAGCAGCTGGGCGCCGGCATCGGCGACCCCGGTCCCTGCGGGCGCATCCTCGTGCGCGGCGAGCCAGGCTGGGAGATCATTGATGAACTCGCCCCGCTGCCCGACGAGCCAATCATCGACAAGCCGGGCAAGGGCGCCTTCTACGCCACCGACCTGGAACTGCTGATGCGGGTGCGCGGCATCGACAATCTGGTGCTTGCCGGCATCACCACCGACGTCTGCGTGCACACGACGATGCGCGAAGCCAACGACCGCGGCTTCGAATGCCTGCTACTGCAAGACTGCTGCGGCGCCACCGACCCCGACAATCACCGCCAGGCGCTGCATATGGTGAAGATGCAAGGCGGGGTGTTCGGCGCCGTTGCCCGTTCCAGCGACCTGTTGGACGTCCTGTCATGACACTGCGGCGCGTGTGGCGCGATCTGATCAATATCGACCCCGACGATCCTGCACTGGACTGGCGGCCCTTCGGAGAAGGTATCGACATCGTCCCGATCCATGGCTCGATGCAGGAAGGCTGCGCCTGTGCACTGCTACGTTACCGGCCGGGTGCGCGGCTGGCGCCGCACGGCCATGAGGGTCACGAGCACCTGCTGGTCTTGAGAGGCAGCCAGTCCGACGAGCACGGTCACTATCCGCGCGGCAGTTTCGTCGTCAACGCACCCGGAAGCCGCCATTCGGTGCGCAGCGAGAGCGGCTGCGTGGTGCTGGTGGTCTGGGAATCACCCGTGCGCTTCGACGTGACGGATCAAATCTGACCGGACAGCCGGACCACGGTGCGCCCCACCAGTGCGCCGGCGATTTGCTGGTCACAGGTTTCCTTGACCTGGTCCAGTGTGATCTCACGCCCCACGAGGGTGTCGAGGTGACGCAGCTTCCACGGCCCGGCCAACTGCTGCCAGATCCACTCGCGCCAGGGGCGCGGACATTCCACCGAGTGAATTCCGAGCAACGACACGCCGCGCAGGATGAAGGGCATCACCGTGGTGTCGAGCGTGTGCGCCTGCGCCAGACCGATGGTGGCGATGTTGCCCCAGGGCTTCACGGTGCGGGTCAGGTAGCCCAGCGTGGGGCCACCGAGGTTGTCGACGGCGCCCCCCCACAAGGCCGACTCCAGGGGTTTGTTGCCCATTTCCAGGGTCAGCCGGTCGACCACGGTGTGGGCGCCGAGCGCCTTGAGGTAGTCGGCCTGCGCCTCGGCCTTGCCGGTCAGGGCGTGCACTTCGAAGCCTTGACCGCTGAACAGGTCGAGGGCGACGCCGCCGACACCGCCGGTGGGGCCGCTGACCAGAATCGGCCCCATGTCGGGATGCTGGTGGTTGTCGCGCATGCGCTTGAGCGCCAGTGCCGCCGTGAAGCCGGCGGTGCCGATCACCATGACCTCGCGCAGGCTCAGGCCCGCGGGCAGCTTCACCACGGCCGAGGCCGGCACGCGGGCCATTTCTGACAGACCGCCGTCCAGGGATTCACCGATGCCGCAGCCGGTGACCAGCACCTTGTCGCCCGGCTTGAAATCGGCGGCGTCACTGCTGACGACTTCGCCACTGAGGTCGATGCCGGCGTTTCTGGGAAAGGATTTGATGATGCGGCCCTTGCCGCTCACGGCCAGTGCATCTTTGTAATTGAGGCCCGACCACGCCACGCGAATCACCACCTCCCCTGCTGAAAGGTCATTCAGGGTCAGCGTTTCAAGTTGGGAATGGGTCGCGCGCTCGACCTGATGCACGCGTATCGCTTTGAATGAGCTCATGGTTGATTCCGTCACAATAGAGCGCCCGAGTTTGCCAGAGGTCACCGTGTCGCAATACACGAAGAATCCGCCGTTGAATGCCGAAGATGTGGCGGCCGATCCGCTCGAACAGTTCCTGCGCTGGCTGGAGGACGCACGCGCGGCCGGCATGATCGAGCCAGGGGCCATGGCGCTGGCCACGGCCGACGCCCAGGCCCGCCCCAGCCTGCGCATCGTGCTGTTCAAAGGGCTGCACGAGGGGGCGTTCACCTTCTATACCGACTATCGCGGCCGCAAGGCGCAGGAGTTGGCGGTGAATCCGGTGGCGGCGGCGACCTTCTGGTGGGACCGCCTGGAGCGCCAGGTGCGCATCGAGGGGCCTATCCATCCCCTGCCGCGGGCGCTGTCGGCCGCGTACTTCGCGACGCGTTATCGCGGCTCTCAACTGGCGGCGCACGCGTCGCGGCAGTCGTCGGTGGTGCGTGACCGGTCGGAACTCGATGCCCGGCTGGCCGAGATCGAGGCGCGCTACGCTGACGGCCCGGTGCCGCTTCCCGAGCACTGGGGCGGCTACGGGCTGACGCCGCAGCACATCGAGTTCTGGCAGGGCCGCGGCGGACGCTTTCATGACCGCCTGCGCTACGCCCGCGAGGGTTCCACATGGCGGCTGGAACGGCTGGAACCCTGAGGCCGTCTCATGCCGTGTTCATGAATTGCGCTTAGAGTGCGCAAGCGCTTTTAAGACTCGGGGAATCAGGCAGATGCAGATCGAACGCACGCGGTGGGCCAATCGGTGGATGTCGGGACTGGTCGTGGCCGCCGCGACCGCGGCCGTCGTGGCCTGCGCCACCTCGCCGACCGGCCGCAACCAGCTTCGGCTGATCAGCGACGCCCAGCTCACTGAAATGGGCGTGCAGGCGTTCACCGAGATGAAGCAGGAGCTGCCGGTCACCCAGTCGGCCGCAACGCGCCGCTATGTGGAGTGCGTCACCAACAACATTCTGCCGTTCATCCCCGGCCGCACCGATTGGGAAGTGCAAACCTTCGAGTCTGACCAGGTCAATGCCTTCGCACTGCCGGGCGGCAAGATCGGCGTCTATACCGGTCTGCTGAAAGTGGCCAAGACACAGGACCAGTTGGCCGCCGTCATCGGTCACGAAATTGCCCACGTCATTGCCGGCCATTCGGGTGCGCGCGTCTCCAACCAGATTGCCACGCAGCTCGGCGTCTCAGTGTTTTCGGCGGCCACCGGCGTGGGCGGGGATTTGATTGGTGCCGGCGCGAACATGCTGCTGGTGCTGCCGAACTCGCGGCGTGACGAGTCCGAGTCGGACATTCTCGGCATGCGCTACATGGCCGAAGCGGGCTTCAACCCGGCCGCCGCCGTGCAGCTGTGGCAGAACATGGCGGCCGCCGCAGGGGGCCGGTCACCCGCTGAATTCACCAGCACGCACCCCTCCCACGACACGCGCATTCGGGACCTGAACGCCGAGCTGGCCAACTCGATGCCCCTTTATGAGCGCGCCCGCCGCGCCGGTCGTACGCCCAACTGCCGCCGGTGAGGCTGTCGATCAGACGCCGAGCGGGCGACTGAGCACGGTTGAACTCATGGCCGCGTTGCCGCCAATGAAGTGACAGGCGGCCGAGCCGTTCCGGTGGCGGTGCACCGGCGGCGGCTGCATGGAGCACAGCCCTTCCGCGATGGGGCATCGCGAGGCGAACACACAGCCCGGATGCACCATTGCGGCCGACGGCAGCTCGCCGCTCAGACGCTCTTCATCGGTTGGCAGCGGCCGGTCGGGACGAGGAATGGACGCCAGTAGCGCGCGCGTATAAGGGTGCCGCGGCGACTCGAACAGGGCATCGGTTTGCGCCTGCTCCATCACCCGGCCGAGGTACATGACCATGATGCGATCGGACAGATGCCGCACCACCGCTAGGTCGTGGGCGATGAACAGCATCGACAGTCCACGCTCGCGCTGCAGGCTGCGCAGCAGGTTGACGATCTGCGCCTGCACCGAAACATCCAAGGCCGAGACCGGCTCGTCGCAGATGAGAATGGAGGGCTCCACCGCCAACGCGCGGGCGATACCGACCCGCTGGCACTGGCCGCCCGAGAACTCGTGGGGATAGCGGTTCTGTAGCGCCGCTGACAGACCGACGCGCTCCATCAACTCCGCCATGCGCCGTTGCCGTTCGGCCGCGCCCCATTCCGGGCAGAGCGACATCATCGGCTCGGTGATGGCCTGACCGACCGTCATGCGCGGGTCGAGGCTGGCCAGCGGGTCCTGGAACACGAACTGCACCTGCCGCCGCAACGGTCGCCACTGGGCGGCATTGAACCGGGTGATGTCTTGGCCGTTGATCTCCACCGAGCCTCGGGTCACCGGCACCAGTCCGATCAGTGCCCGGGCAAGCGTTGATTTGCCGCAACCCGATTCGCCGACGATGCCCAGTGTTTCGCCGGGGTGGAGGTTCAGATCGAGCTGATCGACCGCGCGAACCTCCGACGCCCGTCCCCACCAGTGTCTGGCCCGGCGACGGTAGTGCACCGACAAACGCCGCGCCTGGATGACCGGGCGCGGCGTTGAAGACCCAGGCGGGGCAGTCATGTGCCTACTGCAGCAGGCTGCGCAGCATCCATGCGGTCTTCTCGTGCACCTGCAAACGCTGGGTCAGCAGGTCGGCGGTGACCTCATCCTGGCCGCCTTCGGCAATCGGAAAGACGGTGCGGGCGGTCTTGGCGCAGGCCTCGTGCCCCTTGACCAACAGCTTGACCATCTCCAGCGCCTCCGGCACGCCGGATTCTTCTTCAATGGTCGACAGGGCCGCGTACTGCTTGTAGGTGCCGGGCGCCGGAAAGCCCAGAGCGCGGATGCGCTCGGCAATGTCGTCGACCGCCAGCGCCGATTCCTGGTAGTGCGTTTCAAACATGGTGTGCAGGGTGTTGAACATCGGCCCGGTCACGTTCCAATGAAAATTATGGGTCTTCAGGTACAGCGTGTACTCGTCGGCGAGCAGGCGGCTCAAGCCTTCGGCCGTGGCTTCGCGGCTGTCTCTGGGAATACCGGTGTCAATCTTCGGGGTTTTGGGTTTGGCCATGATGCGCTCCTTGTTTCGATGTGGGCTCAATCAACCTGCAAGCAAACTGTTCACTGACGATCAGCGGCGCTTGGCGCGGCGATAGATCTCGAAGATCTCGGCCGCGCGATGCACGGGGCGCCAATCAAAGGTGTCTGCAAACAGGCTGCCATCGATGACGACGGGATATTTGAGGTAGTTGATCAAGTACGTGGGAAAGTACGCGTTGCGGTTCATCACTGAACGCAGCAAGCGCGGCAAACTTCCGGGCAAGACTACCGGCAGCCGCCGGCACCCAGACTGAACAACGGCCGCTTGATACGGCACCGATTCGGCCGGGGCCACGTTGTAGATGCCCGGTCGATTGCCCTGCTGGGCCAGCACCAGGGCGTGCGCCATGTCATCGACATGCAGGAACTGCATCAGCGGCGAATGGCCGACGATCACCGGCGCGACGGGCCGGGACAGCAACAGCGACAGGCTGTTGCGCACGCCCGGCCCGAGAATGTTGCAGGGACGCAGCAGGGTGATGTTCAGCTCGGGGTATTTCCGCAGATAGATCTGCGTGAGGTTCTCGAGCTCGACGGCGTCCACCAGGTCGTGCGTGACGGCGCTGGCCTTGAGCGGCGTTTCTTCGTCCATCAGCGCCGGGTTGAAGCGCGCCGCGCCGTAGACGAAATAGGTCGAGTGCACGATGAGCTGGCGCACCCCGTATTTGCGCGACAGCTCGAACAACCGTTTGCTGCCCAGCACGTTGGCGTTGTACCGATGCTGGCGGCTCTGCTCGTGGGCGAACACGCGGCCGATGTGCATCACCGTGTCGATCTTGTGCCGGCGGAACACGTCTTCGAAGCCGCGTGTGTGCACGTCGAGCTGGTAGGACGCCGCAGCGTCGGTGCACTCGACCTGGCGTCTGAAATCCACGGCGATGACCCGATGCCGGGCGGCCAGAAGGCGAATCACGCGGCGCGCCAGCGCGCCGGCGGCGCCGGTCACCAGAATCGTGTTTGCGGTAGGGCTCATGGTCGTTTTTTACAGCAAGGGCCCTTGACTTTATCCGGGTGGAAGCAGGGTTGCAGCAGGCGTCGCGACTTCACGGGCCAGATGTGACGTCGTCGTGCAGACGGTGCGCAATCTGCGCCCGCCAGAGCCCGGCATAGGGGCCCTGCTGGGCCAACAGCGTTGCATGCGTCCCCCGTTCGATCACCCGCCCATGGTCCAGCACGATGATCTCGTCCGCGTGACGAATAGAGGCCAGCCGGTGGGCGATCACCACACAGGCGCGGCGCGGCACGCGCGCGGCCAGGGCGCGGAGCACGCGCTGCTCGGTAAGGGCGTCGAGCGCCGAGGTGGCCTCGTCCAACACCAGAATCGAGGCCGGCTTGATCAGCGCCCGCGCCAGGGCGACGCGCTGCTTCTCGCCACCACTGAGTTTCAGGCCGCGCTCGCCCACCGGCGTGTTCAGGCCCTGCGGAAGGCGCGCAATCCAGTCGGCAAGCTGAGTGGCGGCCAGAACCTCTTGCACGACTTGCGGATCGGGCGCTGCTTCGCCGTAGCCAATGTTGTCGCCCAGGCTGCCGTTGAACAGCACCGGCTCTTGCGGCACCACGGCAATCCGCCGCCGCAGTGACTCGGTGGTCCAATGGTCGATGCGCTGCCCGTTGACCGTGATCGCCCCCGCAGTGGGCGGGTAGAAGCGGTAGAGCAGGCGCGCCAGCGACGACTTGCCGCTGCCGGTGGCGCCCACCACCGCGAGCGTCTGCCCTGGCCGCAGCTCAAAGCTGACCTCGCGCAGCAGCGGCCGGTCGGCGGCGTAGGCAAAGTCCACGTGCTCGAAGCGCACGGTCACGTCCCCTGCCGGCAGGGGTCGCGCGTCGGGGTGATCCGGCCACGCGGGCTTGCGGTCCAGCAGCCCGAACATGCGCCCCATGTCGGTGAGTGCGCGGCGAATTTCGCGGTAGACGAAACCCAGCAGGTTCAGCGGAATGAACAACTGCATCATGTAGGCGTTGATGGCCACGAAGTCGCCGACGGTGAGGTCGCCGCGGGTGATGCCCTGGGCGGCCATCCACATCATCGAGGTCATCGCCACGGCGATGATCAGGCCCTGGCCGATGTTCAGGCCGGCGAGGCTGAGGCGGCTTTTGAGCTGGGCGCGCTCCCAGACCCCCAGTGCCTCGTCGTAGGCCTGCGCTTCGCGCGCCTCGGTGTTGGCGTACTTGACGGTTTCATAGTTGAGCAGGCTGTCCACGGCGCGCGTATTGGCATCGGCGTCGAGGCGGTTGGCATCGCGCAGAAACTGCGTGCGCCACTGCGTGACGGCGATCGAAAACACCAGGTAGATGGCAACCGAAACCGCCGTCAGCACGGCGTAGGGTGCCCCGTAGGCGGCGCCGAGAATCACCGCGACCATGCCGATCTCCAGCACGGTCGGCAGAATGTTGAACAGCAGGAACCGCAGCAGAAAACTGATGCCGCCCTGGCCGCGTTCGATGTCGCGCGAGAGCGCGCCGGTGCGGCGTTCGAGGTGGTAGGCCAGCTCAAGCGCATGCAGGTGCCTCAGCACCGCACCCGACACCTGTCGCACCACTCGTTCGCCCACATGGCCAAAGGCGATGTCCCGCAGCTCGGCAAACAGGCCACTGGCCCAGCGCATGACCGCGTAGGCCAGCAGCAGCGCCACGGGCATCACCAACACCTCGGGCGCACCCGAGAAGCCGTCCACGAGGCGCTTCATCAGCATCGGCAAGGTGACGGTCGCCAGTTTGGCCAGGACCAGGCAGGCCAGTGCAACGGTGATGCGTCGCCAATGGACCCCGAGAAACGGCAGCAGCCGCCCGATGATGCGCCAGTCGGGCGCGCTGTCGGGCGTGTCGTCGTCAGGCGGGCGTGAGAACGCGCGCACCGGGCTCAGCGGCCGGCGCGCAGGTCAAGCGGGCGCCGAACCGCGACGGCCTGCATGATCAAGCGGGCTTCTGGTCGACCTGCACGAAGCGGTCAATGGCCTTGAGCACGTCGGAGCGCGACACCTGACCGACCAGGCGCTGCTGATGAATCACCGGCAGGCGCTTGAACGGGTTGGTGAAGAAAATCTCGGCCACTTCAAGAATGCTGGCGCTGGCATCGACAGAGATTGGATTGCGGGTCATGAAGTCGGACACACGGCCGCCCAGCTCGTCGTGGTAGGCCGCGTTGAGCGCCACTTTCATGCAGTCACGCTCGGACAACATGCCGATGATGTTGCCGAACTGATCCAGCACCGGCGCTCCCGAAACCGCGCGCGCCACCAACAGCTTGATGGCCGCGAAGATGTCGGTGTCAGGGCTGAAGCTGACCAGCGACGCCGACATGAATTCTTTGACGGTGATGTCGCGCAGTGAACGGCTCATCCAATCTTCCCCTGTGTTCGAATCAGTTCTGGGCAACGTTGGCAGGCCACGCGAATCAGGGCGCGGACGCCTTTTCAAGCTCGGAGAGCTTCTTGACCCGCTCGTCGCAAGGCTTCTTGCAGATGCCGCAACTGTCGCCCCCCAACCCGCCACAGCTGCCCTTGATGACCTTGCCCTGCACCAGCCAGCCCACTGCCATGCCCCCCACGGCAAGTATGAAGACCGAAAAGGTCACCAGCAGGGTGGCGAACAGTTGACTCACGATTGATCTCGCGTGTCAGCGCAGGCCACGCCCTGCCCGGCGACCATCCGTGGCCACACCACCTGCCTGCCATTTTTCGCGGCACGATGGGCGGAGCCCGCAACTGCCCTCCATGGCGCGACCGCGTCACGATGAGCACAGCCCGGCCCGGCCATCCGTGGCCGGGCGTTCGCGTCATTTTTCGCTTTGCTAAAAATGACGCTCACCCCCCAAAGTCGTCCAGCATGATGTCTTTGCGCTCAACGCCCAGATCGAGCAGCATCTTGATGCACGCGGCGTTCATCATCGGCGGGCCACACATGTAGTACTCGCAGTCTTCCGGCGCCTTGTGATCCTTGAGATAGTGCTCGTAGATGACGTTGTGGATGAAGCCGGTATAGCCGGTCCAGTTGTCTTCGGGCTTGGGCTCAGACAGCGCGACATGCCAGGTGAAGTTGTCGTTCTCCTTGGCGAGCATGTCGAAGTCTTCGACGTAGAACATTTCGCGCAGCGAGCGCGCGCCATACCAGAAGCTCATCTTGCGCTTGGACTTGAGTCGGCGAAGCTGGTCGAAAATGTGGCTGCGCATCGGTGCCATGCCGGCACCGCCGCCGATGAACACCATTTCCTTGTCGGTGTCGCGGGCGAAGAACTCGCCGAAGGGGCCCGAAATCGTGACCTCGTCACCCGGCTTGAGGTTGAAGATGTAGCTCGACATCTTGCCGGCCGGCACGTTGGGCTGGCGTGGCGGCGGGCTGGCAATGCGGACGTTGAGCATGATGATGCCCTTCTCTTCCGGATAGCTGGCCATTGAGTACGCGCGCTCGACCTTTTCGGTGACCTTCGAGGTGTACTGCCAAACGTCGAAGTGGTCCCAGTCGTCGCGGAAGCGCTCGTCCACCTCGAAATTTTTGTAGTGCACTTGGTGCGGCGGGCATTCGATCTGGATGTAGCCCCCGGCCCGGAAATCGACGTTCTCGCCCTCGGGCAGTTCCAGCACCAATTCCTTGATGAAGGTCGCGACGTTGTGGTTGGACCGCACCTTGCAGCGCCACTTCTTGACGCCGAAGACTTCTTCGGGCACCTCGATCTTCATGTCCTGCTTGACGTTGACCTGGCAGGACAGACGATCGCCCTCCTTGGCCTCTCGCTTGGTGATGTGTGACAGCTCGGTGGGCAGGATGTTGCCGCCGCCTTCAAGCACCTTGAGCCGGCACTGGGCGCAGGAGCCCCCGCCTCCACAGGCCGACGGAATGAACAGGCCGTTCTCGGCCAGCGTCGTCAGCAACTTGCCGCCGGTGGGCACTTTCAGGGTGCGCTCGTTGTTCACCAGCAGCGTGACATTGCCCTGCGGGACCAGCTTGCTGCGCGCGAACAGAATCACCATAACCAACGACAGGATGATGCCGGTGAAGAAGGCGACGCCGAGACCAATTTCCAAAAACATAGGTTTCCTTCCGTTTAATCAGGCTTGGCGTGCCTAGAGCTGTATGCCCGAGAACGCCATGAATCCGAAAGCCAGCAGACCGGCGCTGATGAACGCGATGCCCAGGCCCTGCAGCCCGTCGGGCACATCCGAGTACTTCAGCTTTTCGCGAACGCCAGCGAACAGCACGATGGCCAGCAGCCATCCCAGGCCACTGGAGAAGCCGTAGGTGGTGGCCTCTGCCAAGGTGTAATCACGCTCCACCATGAACAGCGAACCGCCGAGGATGGCGCAGTTCACCGTGATCAGCGGCAGGAAAATGCCCAGGGCGTTGTAGAGCGCGGGCACGTACTTGTCGAGGGCCATTTCCAGAATCTGCACCAGCGCGGCAATCACGCCGATGTAGCTGATCAACCCCAGAAAGGACAGGTCCACATTCGGCAGCCCCGCCCAGGCCAGCGCGCCATCACGCAGCAGGTAGTTGTAGATCAGGTTGTTGACCGGCACCGTAATGGTCTGCACCGCCACTACGGCAACCCCCAGACCAAACGCGGTTTCGATCTTCTTCGAGATGGCGAGAAACGTACACATCCCCAGAAAGAACGCGAGCGCGAGGTTTTCGACAAAGATCGATTTGATCGCCAGATTGACGAGTTCCATGGTGCGGGCTCCGGGTTAAAGCACTTCGGTGCGGTGCACCTGATGAATCTGGAAGGACGGCTTTTCGACCTGTGCCGGCTTCCAGGTGCGCACCACCCAGATGATCAGCCCGATCAGGAAGAAGGCGCTGGGCGGCAACAGCATCAGGCCATTGGACTGATACCAGCCGCCCTCGGTGACCAGCGGCATGATCTCGACACCGAACAGCTTGCCGGAGCCGAACAGCTCACGGAAGAAGGCCACGATCAGCAGAATCACGCTGTAGCCCAGCCCGTTACCCAGACCATCGAGCGCCGCCTTGCCAGGCGTATTGCTCATGGCGAACGCCTCGGCCCGGCCCAGCACGATGCAGTTGGTGAGGATCAGGCCAATGAACACCGACAACTGCTTGCTCATGTCGTAGGCATAAGCCTTGAGCACCTGATCGACCAGAATCACGCCCACCGCCGCCACCGTGACCTGCGCGATGATGCGGATGTTCGACGGGATGACATTGCGGATCAGGCTGACAAAGAAGCTGGTGAACACGATCACCGCCGTGAGGCTGATCGACATCACCAGCGCCGGCATCATCTGCGTGGTGACGGCAAGCGCCGAGCAGATGCCCAGCACCTGCAGAATGATGGGATTGTTGTCGGCGATGGGCTCGACAACCAGCTTGCTGGACTCAGACATCAGCGTTTCCTTTGCGCACTTTTTCGAGGTAGCCGCGATAGGCCGAATTCGACAGCCAGTACCGGACCGAGTTCGTGACCCCCTTGGAGGTCAGGGTCGCGCCGGACAGCGCGTCGACCCCATGTTTATCGTCGGGCGAGGCGCCGCCGCGCACCAGGCGGAACGCGACATCGCCGTCTTCGCCGTAGATCTCCTTTCCTTCCCACTGCGCCGTCCAGCGCGGGTTCTCCACCTCACCGCCCAGCCCCGGCGTTTCGGCCTGCTGGTAGTAGGAAATCCCCGCCACGGTATCGGCATCCGATTCCAGTGCCAGAAACGCGTACATCGTTGACCACAGGCCGTAGCCGTGGATGGGGACCACGATGCGGCTGATCTTGTCGTCCTTGTCGCGAACCAGGTAAACCAGCCCGAACTTGGAATGATCTCCCACCCCGGCGATGTCTTCGGCGGAGCTCAGGCTGAGCCGATTGGCCGGATCGCGCGCTTCGGCCTTGGGATCGAAGTTGGACGGGTCCTTGCCTTCGGCGACCTCGCCCGTGGTGAAATCGATCACCTTGGCCTCGACGCGTTCGTCGAAGACGGCCGCGACATCGATGCCCGGCTCGTAAAGCCCGGCCACCCGCAGAATGTTGACCTGCCGATCCAGCTGCCGGTTGGCCGTCTGCTGCGGCTTGAGGACCACCGCCGCCGTCGACACCAGCACCGATCCGACGAGGCAGATCACCGCTGCGACGATGAGCGTGTACGCCTTGCTGTCTTTGTTAAGCGCCATGTTTGCTGTGCACTCCGAATCTGGGGCTCAAGCCGCCGGGGACGGCGTCGCAAGACGGCGTTCACGACGGGAAATGTTGGCGCGGATGACGCCATAGTCGATCAGCGGCGCGACGATGTTGGAGAACAGGATCGCCAACATGATGGTTTCCGGATACGCCGGGTTGACCACACGAATCAAGACCGTCAACGCTCCGATCAGCACACCGTAGATCCAGCGGCCGGCGTCGGTCATCGTTGCCGACACCGGGTCGGTGGCCATGAACATCATGCCGAAGGCGAAGCCACCGATGGTGAGGTGCCAGTACCACGGCACGCCGGTCATCGGGTTGCTCTCAGCGCCCGCAACGTTGAACAGGACCGACATGGCCACCATGCCGATCAACACCCCGAACACGATGCGGTAACTCGCCACCCCGGTGATCATGAGGAACGCGCCGCCAATGAAGATGGCCAGCGCCGAGACCTCGCCGATGCTGCCCTGCGTCACCCCCAGGAAGGTGTCCATCCAGTTGATGCCGGCGGCTTCGATGCCGGCCATGCCGTCCAGCTTGGCAACCCCCAGGGTCGTGGCGGAGGTCCACCCGTCCACCGCCGTCCAGACCGTGTCGCCCGACATCTGCGCCGGGTAGGCAAAGTAGAGGAATGCGCGGCCCACCAGCGCCGGGTTGAGAAAATTCTTGCCGGTGCCGCCAAAGATCTCCTTGCCGATCACCACACCAAAGCTGACGCCCAGGGCTACCTGCCAGAGCGGAATGCTCGGCGGCAGAATCAGGGAGAACAGGATCGAGGTGACGAAGAAGCCCTCATTCACCTCGTGGTTGCGCACCGAGGCAAACAACACCTCCCACATGCCGCCCACGATGAAGGTGGTCATGTAGATCGGAATCCAGTACAGCATCCCGTGCGCCAGGTTGGCGATGAAACTGTCGGCGCTGTAGCCGAAGTAATGCAGAAACACGTGGCGCCAGTTGTCGACCTGCTCCAGCCCCATCGATTCCATGGCCGTGTTGGCCTGGAAGCCGACGTTCCAGCAACCGACGATGACGGCGGGGAAGGTCGCCATCCACACGTAGATCATCACGCGCTTGAGATCGATACCGTCCCGCACGTGCGGCGCGCCGCGGGCCGTGTCGGAGGGCGAGTAGAAGAAGGTGTCCACCATCTCGTAGACCGCGTAGAACTTCTCGAGCTTGCCGCCCTTGGCAAAGAGCGGGTGTGCGCGGTCTAAAAAGTCTCTGATACCAGCCATGTCATCCCTCGATTACACAAGGCGATGGGGGAACGCGCGCATCGCGTCCGGTCATCGCAGTCATCCTCTATGTCCTTCGGCTCGGCGCGCGGGCGCCCATCAGCCTTCGGCTTCGATCTGTTCCAGATTCTCGCGCAGCACCGGCCCGAATTCGTACTTGCCCACACAGACGAACGAGCACAGCGCCAGATCTTCTTCATCCAGGTCCAGCACCCCGAGACGCTGGGCCATGTCGGTGTCACGCACCAAAAGGTAACGCAGCAGCTGCGTGGGCAAAATGTCCAACGGCATCACCGATTCGTAGTTGCCGATCGGCACCATGGCGCGCGGCGAGCCGTTCACATGCGTGGTGAACTCGAAGCGGCGCTTGGCGCGCTGCAGGGCACTGAACAGCACGTTCATTTTTGAATAGCGGTCCACACCGGGGCGCACCCATCCAAACAGCTCACGGGTGCGACCTTCCGGCATCACCGTCACCTGCGTGTGGTAGGGCGACAGAAAGGCGCTCCAGGCCCGCGCGGTGCGGCCGTTGAACACCGAGCCCGACAAGGCCCGTGCATCGGCCGCCGAGCTGACTTCATTGGCGATCAGTTCTTCGATGCTGGCGCCGACGCGGGTGCGCATCAGGCGCGGGTGCTTGGCCAAGGGACCGGCCAGCGAAATCACCCGCTCGGTCGACAACTGACCGGTGGTGAACAGACGGCCGATGGCGATGACGTCCTGATACCCGACGTACCAGGCTGAACGCGTGGCCGACACCGGGAACAGAAAATGGATGTGCGTGCCGGGATTGCCGGCCGGATGCGGCCCGGCAAACTCGGCAACCGTAAGGCTGCCGAGCTCGGGCACCGGCACTTGCGCGTCGGGCGCCTTGCACACGTAGGTCGGCCCCTGCGTGAGACGCGAGAGTACCGTCACCCCGTTCTTGAAATCGTCGGCCGCAGCGGCAATCACCCGCTGTGGATCAGGCGCCAGCGGGTTGGTGTCGATGGCGGTGATGAACAGGGCATCGGCCCTGGCATCGACCCGCGGCACCTTGCTGAAGGGTCGGGCACGCAGGCGGGTCCACAGGCCGGACCGAATCAACTGGGCGCGCACCTTGTCTTCGGCCAGCGTGCCCAGCGCGGTGGCATCGAACGACTCGTAAGTCTCGGCGGCGTCGCCCTCAAGCGCGATCACCACCGACTGCAACACGCGACGGGCGCCGCGATTGATCGCGACCACCTTGCCGGCGCCGGGGGCCGTGTAGATCACGCCCGGGTTGCGCTTGTCTTCGAACAGCGGCTGGCCGAGCTTCACCAAATCGCCTTCCTCGACCATCATCGTCGGCTTCATGCCGAGACAGTCGGGCCCCACGACCCCAACCTGGGTAATGGCGGCGCCTTGATCGACAAGCGCCTGATCCGGCTGGCCGGTGATTGGGAGCGTCAGGCCCTTCTTAATCGAAATTCGCGTCGCTTTCACGTGCTGGAGAACTCTGGCGGATTGAAAACGCCGCGAGTGTACTGGATGCCCCAATTTGGGGCCAACCATTCAGCCCGGCTAAAGGCAGGGTGCGGGCGCGGTCTCGGGCCAGCCCGAGTGCGGCTGGAGCGTGTCTGGGCGGGCGCTATAATGCGCGCCGAATCACACCGGATGCGCCACATGCAATCCCATTACGAGACGTTCGACGCCTTCTACGTCGATTACCTCAAAGAACACGAAAACCGCAGCAGCCGCCGCCTGCATTTTGTCGGCACCTCGCTGTCGTTCGCGCTGGCCGCCGTGGCCGTTGCCACCTTCCAGTGGTGGTTGCTGGCACTGGCCTTCGCCCAGGGTTACGCTTGGGCTTGGGTCGGACACTTTTTCTTCGAGAAGAACACGCCCGCCACCTTTCAGCACCCCTGGCTGAGCTACAAGGGCGACATGCGCATGTGGTGGCAGATTCTCACCGGCAAAATCCCCTTCTGACCGCGCCCATGACGCCCAACGCCACCCTGCTGGAACAGGCCCATCGCTACGACGTCATCGTCGTCGGCGGCGGCCACGCGGGCACCGAGGCGGCGCTGGCCCCGGCCCGCATGGGTCTGCGCACCCTGCTGGTGACACAGAACATCGACACGCTGGGCCAGATGAGCTGCAACCCGGCCATCGGCGGCATCGGCAAGGGGCATCTGGTCAAGGAGATCGACGCGCTCGGCGGGCTGATGGCCCGCGCCGCCGACCACGCGGGCATCCAGTTCCGCACCCTGAACGCATCCAAAGGCCCCGCCGTGCGCGCCACCCGCGCCCAGGCCGACCGCGCCCTGTACCGCGCCTTCGTCAGGGCCGCGCTCGAACAGCAGCCTGACCTCGACCTGTTTCAGCAGGAGGTCGATGACCTGATCGTCGAGGGCGGCAAGGTCCGCGGCGTGATCACCCGTGCCGGTCTGCGGTTCACGGCGCCGACCGTGGTGCTCACCACCGGCACCTTTCTGGGCGGGCGCATCCACATCGGCATGGAACATCACGCCGGTGGCCGTGCCGGTGACGGCCCCAGCCTGCCGTTGTCGGTACGCCTGCGGGCCCTGATGCCCCGCGTCGGTCGCCTCAAGACCGGCACGCCGCCCCGCATCGACGGCCGCAGCATCGACTGGGCCCGCCTGACCGAACAGCCCGGCGACACCCCGCGTCCGGTGTTCTCGTTCATGGGCGCACCCGGCGATCACCCGCGTCAGGTGCCCTGCCACATCACCTATACCAACGCCGACACCCACGCGATCATCCGCAGCGGCTTTGACCGGTCGCCGATGTTCACCGGTGTCATCGAAGGCACCGGGCCGCGCTATTGCCCCAGCGTCGAAGACAAAGTCCATCGCTTTGCCGACAAGGACCGGCACCAGATCTTTCTGGAGCCGGAAGGGCTGTCCACGCCCGAGATCTACCCCAACGGCATCTCCACCAGCCTGCCCTACGACATCCAGCTGGCGTTCGTGCGCAGCATCGAGGGGCTGGAAAACGCCCGCATCATGCGGCCGGGTTACGCCATCGAATACGACTATTTCGATCCGCGCGACCTGCAGCGCTCGCTGGAAACCACCGCAATCGAAGGCCTGTTCTTCGCCGGCCAGATCAACGGCACCACCGGCTACGAAGAAGCGGCCGCGCAAGGCCTGCTGGCCGGCATCAACGCCGCGCGCAAGGTACGGGGCCAACCCGCGTGGATTCCCGGTCGCCACGAGGCCTACATCGGCGTGCTGGTCGACGACCTGACCACCCGCGGCACCACCGAGCCCTACCGCATGTTCACCTCGCGCGCCGAGCATCGGCTGCTGTTGCGCGAAGACAATGCCGACCGGCGCCTGACGCCCGTGGGTCGCGAACTGGGCCTGGTCGATGACCTGCGGTGGGCGGCGTTTAGCGCCAAACTCGCCGACATTGCCACCGCCCGCGACGCCCTGCTGGCCCACCGCGTCCGCCACGGCCAACACAAGGTCGCCGCCCTGGAACTGCTGCGCCGGCCCGATGTGACCTACGCCTCGCTGGTGCAGGACGGCATGGCCCCGGCTGCGGCGCCCGCCATCGCCGAGCAGATCGAAATCGATGTCAAGTACGCCGGATACATCGACCGCCAGAGCGCCGAAGTGGCGCGCAGCGCCCGCCACGAACAGAGCCGCATTCCCGAGCACTTCGACTACGCCGTGGTGACCGGACTCTCCAATGAAGTGCGCGCCAAACTGGCCGAACATCGCCCCGAAACCCTCGGGCAGGCGGGGCGCATCCCCGGCGTCACCCCGGCGGCCGTGTCGCTGCTGCTGATTCACCTTCGCAAGCAAGGGCAGATGACGCTCCACGAACCCGCCCGCATCGGCCAGTCAGCCGTTATCTGAACCGCATCCCTTGACGGCAATGGCGGTTGCTTGGCGCGGCGCGGCTCAATCTGGCCGGGGCACGGCGCCGCAGGCAGCCAGAATCTCGCCTGCGCCATCGGCCAGCAGCCGTGCGGCCAGTTGCTGGCCCAGCTGCTCGGCGTCCATTGCCGGGCCACTGATGACATGGCGCAACTGGCGCGTGCCGTCGGGGGCGCCCACCAGTCCCTCCAGGCGAATCTGCCCTTCGGTGAGCACCGCGTGTCCGGCCACCGGCACTTGGCAGTTGCCACCCAACTGGCGGTTGAAGCTGCGCTCCGCCGCCAGACGGATGCGCGAAGGCGTGTCGTCCAGCGGGGCCAGCCAGGCACGGGTGGCCTGATCGTCCGCGCGGCATTCGATGCCGACGATGCCCTGCCCGACCGCGGGCACGAAGACGTCAACCGGCAAGGCCTCTCGGATGCGCGCGGCCAGCCCCAGCCGGATCAATCCGGCACAGGCCAGCAGAATGGCGTCGTAGGCGCCCTCGTCGAGCTTGCGCAATCGGGTGCCGACATTGCCGCGCAGCACCTCGATCCGCAGGTCGGGTCGCAGGTGTTTGAGCTGGGTCTGCCGCCGCAGGCTGGAGGTGCCCACGCACGCACCCTGCGGCAGACGGTCAAGCCGGGGGTAACGGCTGGACACGAACGCGTCGCGCGGGTCTTCGCCCGGCAGAAAGCAGGTGAGCATCAGGCCGTCGGGCTGCTCGACGGGAACGTCCTTCATGGAATGCACCGCGAGGTCGGCGCGGCCGTCCAGCAGGGCCTGTTCCAGCTCTTTGACGAACAAGCCCTTGCCGCCCACTTTCGACAACGACCCTTCCAGCCGCTGGTCACCCAGCGTCGTCATGGGCAGCAGCTCCACCGCGAGGTCGGGGTGCGCCTGCAGCAACAGCGCCTGCACGTGCTCGGCCTGCCACAGGGCCAGCGGTGATTCGCGCGTCGCGATCTTCAGCACCGGCATCAATCGCACTCGGCCCAGATGCCCGGCGCCACGGGCCGTGGACGGGTGCGCCATGGCGCGCGGCGATTGGCCGTCGCGCCGCCAGCAACCTGACCCGCGCTCACGACTGGTCGGTGATGAAGCGGCGCACCTCGGCCAGGCGGCGCCGCGATACCGGCAACGGCCGCGCCGCGTGTCGCACCCGCAACCAGTGATGCTGCTCACCCTGCCGCTCACGCTCCAGCCCGGAGATGAAGCGCGTCGCCACCAGCGCCTTGCGGTGGATGCGCAGGAACCAGGGCGCGAAGTCTTCTTCCAGCGTCTTCAAGGATTCTTCGATCAGCACTTCGCCGTGCAGATGGCAGACGGTGGTGTATTTCTGGTCGGCAATGAAGCAGACGATGTCTTCGGCCGGTATGCGCGTGAGCCCCTCGCGCGCGGTCGCCAGCACGAATTCACGCTTGGGCTTGGCGTCGGACGCTTGCGCGACCACCGTGCGCTGCGCGCGGTTCGGCCGGCGGATGCGCATCAGCGCTTCCTTGAGCTTCTCGGCACGGATCGGCTTGAGCAGATACGCCTGTGCGTTGGCGTCAAAGGCCGACAGCGCGTGCTCTGAATAGGCGGTGGTGAAGATCACCGCGGGGGGCATTTCCATGTCCTGCAGGCTGCGGGCGACCTGCACCCCGTCGATGCCGCCCATGCGGATGTCGAGCAGCACCAGATCGGGCTCCTCCTCGTCAATCAGGTCGAGGGCGGTCTCACCGTCACCCGCCTCACCCACCACCTCGTAGCCCGGAAATTCGGACAGTAACCGCTTGATGCGGTCGCGTGCCAGCGGCTCATCATCCACCACGACGACTCTCACGGCCTTGGACCCCTATCTCTTTTTGAATTTTTCATATGAACTCACCATTGCGGGGCGATTCAGGTATCGACAATCGTACGCGAAACATCGGACCGTCAAGCCGAGGGTCTTTCCCCATGTCCAGCCGCGCCTGATCGCCGTAGATCAGCGCAAGTCGCTGGGCGATGTTGTCGACTGCAATGTGATTGCCGCGCTGGGCGGCCTGCTGTCCCACCAGGTCGTCGTCGGGAATGGGATTTTCCACCTCCACCACCAACCGCGACCCGATCTTGCGAATCGTGACGCGGATCATCCCCGCCCGGGTCATGCGCGACACGCCGTGGTATACGGCGTTCTCGATCAGGGGCTGCACCACCAGCATCGGCAACGACCAGCTCAGCAACTCGTCCGGCACGTCCCATTCGACGCTCAGCTTTTCGCTGAGGCGCACCTGCTCGATACGCAGATAGGACCGGCACAGCTCCATTTCCTCGGCCAGCGTGCCAAGCTGGCCGCGCTTTTCGAGACTGGCGCGGAACAGTTCGGACAGATCGACGACCATGTCTTCGGCATCGTTGGGGCGGGCATGAATCAGCTCGGCGACGCTGTTGAGCGAATTGAACAGAAAATGCGGCTTGATGCGCGCATTCAGTGCCTGGTAGCGCGCCTCGCCCTCGGCCTTGATGTTCTGCTGCCACTGATGTCGCGCCCAGAAATAGCGCAGCATGCCCACCGAAACGATGCCGGCAATGGCGCTGTGCCGGGCGATGAACTCAGCCCGGGTCTCGGCCGGCAGAAACTCGGTCCAGCGCAGTTCGACGACCACGAAGTACCCCAGGTCGGACATGAACAGCACCACCACCACCAGCATGCCCCAGCAGACGAAGAACACCACGCCCGGTCGCGCCACCGCCAGCCAGGTGCGCGCCCAACACAGCAGGATGGCCGAGATCAGGCCGATCCACTGCAGGTAAATGGTGAGCATCATCAGCCGCGACACCGCGTCGCCGCCGCGGGCATCGCCCGCCAGGGTCAGCACGAACGCCACCAGTTGCAGGATGAACGCCTGGGTCAGCAGCGCGCCACCGCGACAAAAGTCGGGGATCAACTCCAGCAAGGGGCCACGTTGTGGTCGAACGCGCTTCATGACAGTCCAAGGTTATTCAGCCGGCATTGTGCGGGATGATCCGGTCATGGAACACACCTCGGCGCTGCCTATAATCGCGCCCTTCACGCATGTCCAAAGGTCCAATGATGAGCAGCAAGCTCTGGGGCGGTCGCTTCGCCGAATCCACCAGCACCCTGGTGGAACGCTTCTCCGAATCCGTCAGCTTCGACGCCCGCCTGTACCGGCACGACATTCGCGGCTCCAAGGCCCATGCCTGCATGCTGGGCCGGGTGGGCGTGCTGTCGGAGGACGATGTGGACGCCATTCTCAGCGGCCTGGCCGCCATCGAGGCCGAGATCGACGCCGGCACCTTCGAGTGGAAGACCGAACTCGAAGACGTGCACATGAACATCGAGGCGCGCCTCACCGAGCGCATCGGCGATGCCGGCAAGCGCCTGCACACCGGCCGCAGCCGCAACGACCAGGTGGCCACCGACATCCGCCTGTACGTGCGCGATGCCATCGACGAGGTGCTGGCGCTGATCGACGCGCTGGCCCTGTCGCTGCTGAATCTTGCCGAGCAAGAGGCCGACACCATCATGCCGGGCTTCACCCACCTGCAGATTGCCCAGCCGGTCACCTTCGGCCACCACCTGCTGGCGTGGCGCGAACAAGTGCTGCGCGATCGCAGCCGCTTTGTCGACGCACGCCGGCGCATGAACCTGCTGCCGCTGGGCGCTGCGGCGCTGGCCGGCACCGTCTACCCCATCGATAGGGCAAGCGTCGCCGAAGACCTGGGCTTCGACGGCATCACCGAAAATTCGCTCGACACCGTGAGCGACCGTGACTTCGCCATCGAATTCTGTGCGGCCGCCAGCCTGCTGATGGTGCACCTGTCGCGCTGGAGCGAGGAACTGATTCTGTGGGCCAACCCGATGTTCGGCTTCGTTGATCTGCCCGATCGCTTCTGCACCGGCAGCTCGATCATGCCGCAGAAGAAGAACCCCGACGTGCCCGAACTGGTGCGCGGCAAGAGTGCGCGGGTCATCGGCGATCTCACCGCCCTGCTGGTGCTGATGAAGGGCCAGCCGCTGGCCTACAACCGCGACAACCAGGAAGACAAGGAACCCCTGTTCGACGCCGTCGACACGGTGACGATCTGCCTGCAGGTGTTCGGCGAGATGATGCCGCACCTCAAGGCCAACCGGCCGCGCATGCGCGAGGCGGCGTTCAAGGGCTTTTCCACCGCCACCGACCTTGCTGACTACCTGGTGAAGAAGGGCATGGCCTTCCGCGACGCGCACCACGTGGTCGGTTCGGCCGTGGCCCACGCCAGCGCGCAAGGTTGCGATCTGTCGGAACTCAGTCTCGACACGCTGCAGGGCTTTTCCCCCACCATCGGGGCGGACGTTTTTGACGTGATCACCCTCGACGGCTCGGTGGCGGCGCGCGATCACATCGGCGGCACGGCGCCCGCGCAAGTGCGGGCCGCCATCGCCCGGGCGCGACAGCGTTGATGTGGTGCGCGCCTTCGTTCAGCGCCACGGGCTTTCGCCGACGCTGACCGCGCTGGTCCTTTCGGCCCTCACGGTGCTGATGGCCGTGCGCTTCATCGGGCTCACCGAAGCACCACCCGGCTTTTATGTCGACGAAGCGGCCATCGCGGCGCAGATCATCTGCGTGCGCACCACCGGCGCAGACGCTGACGGAAACCCCTGGCCCCTGTTCGCCGACGTGCTGGGCGGCGGCCAGGTCTCACCCCCCACGCTGTACCTCGGCGCCCTGTGGACGGCCCTGTTGGGCGATGGCGTGGCCAGCTTCCGCAGCCTGGCCGGGGCGGCGGGCGTGGTCATTCTCATCAGCTTGGCGCTGGTCACCTGGCGGCTCGGTGCGCAGCCGCTGGCGGTGCCCGCAATCCTGCTGATCGCCGCCAGCTCGCCATGGCTATTCCACCTGTTACGGGTGTTCTGGGACCCCATCATCGCGGCGGCCACCTGGGCGGCTGCGCTGGCAGCATATGTGTTCGCCAGCCGTTCCGCAGTGCTGTCGGGTCGCGTCATGGGCTGGCTCGCCTTCGCGCTGCTGTCGGCGGCGGCGGTCTACGGTTATCCGCCGCTACGCCGAGGAATAGCATCCCAACCGTAAAGCTTTTGTCACATTTATCAGGTATCAACTCAATCGGGGTTTGAACCTAATTGATTTATAGCCTCCAAATCATAAGCGCTTTCATCTTTAGACAGTCAGGACCACACTGGAGTTAGATAATGGATAAGACGTTAGGCTTTCGCGAGCAGAATGAATTAAAAATCCCTCTGCCAATATCGATGATTGTGATGCTTTTATTTTCTTTCAACATTTTGCTCGTCGCTTCACCGCCTGCTAGGGCGCATGACTTGAGTAAACAATCAGAAAGCCATCCAATCTCTTCTACAATCACAATTAAAAGACTGGACGGATCTTTAGATGAATTTAAACTAGGGTTTGTTGTGGATCAAGTGAAACGTTCAAACAATCTCTTACTGTTGAGTGGCCGACAAAACGGGGTATTCGTTGATTATTACCCCCTCAAATTTGAGCAAGGCGACGAGCTCATAAATGTAACGCCGGAGATCGCAAGTACGTCAAAAACCTCAAAATTAGTCGAACTACATAAAATCAAAGTCAGAAACGGCGAAGACCCGCGTGTGACATTTAGCACAGAGCCAATTCCTTGGCCGAGCAGTGAATCAGCGTTAACTCGCCCCACCGAGCCGAGGTTTGGCGTTCACGGACCTGTGCCCACTCAAGAGATGCGCACTCATAATTGACTCACGGAGTACCTGCTAATGTTTATGAATGTTACTCGCGGCTTTCGCTGCAAAATTATTTTTGTTAGCGCATTAACTTTTCTATCGGGTTCAGCAAACACCGCCAACGTTCCGCTTTACCTGAATGCGTCGATGTTTGATAATACGACACCAAATGTTTACACTAATATTACGGAAAGAGTTTGCATATTTAATTACTCTGATGATCCGGACATCAATGCAGCAACCGTCCAATCAACAATTATTGGTTGGTTAAACGAATCGACTGGATGGGAAATGATTGGAACAACTAAAATAAATTTTATCGCAGATTGCTCAAATCCAAACATAAGAATTGAATTTCTTGACTTAGATGACCCCGAATGGACTTGTGCCGGAGCCGCTTGTGCGCCATATCCAGGAGGCTCAATCATAAATATTGACGGCATTAACCGAAGGACGGTCACTGGCATCAGAGTCGGAACCCCATTTTGGACATGCAACAACCTTCCTCAAGGAGCCGGCTGTTTTCCCACTAGCGAAGGAAAGAAGGGCTTGATCAATCATGAAATGGGGCACATGGTTGGCCTAGATCACAGTGGTCCAGTTTGGGGGGTCACGAGCGGCGGACCTTTCCATGAACAGGCGTTCGGGCCAAGACCGACTGTCAATGAATCGTATCAAGCTCGAGCTCACTTAAACGGGAGATCCTCGCCCGCGATCAACGCTTGCGTCGGCTTTCCATCAAACAGTCAGGTTCTGGTTAGTTGGTTCGACACGGCAAATGACGACACTAATAACGAGGCTGCACTCTTCAAGAACGATTCTGGGTGGCAATATATATCATCGACTTCGGTCGGGCAAAAACCGGGGATCGGGGGTAGAGTGAATGCGCTATTTAATGTAGGATCAGTAGGGGGCTTTTTTTGGACTGGCAGGGCTGACGTCATTGGCGGACCGCGAAATCAGGTCAACTGGGATCCCGTTATTTTCCCTCCTGGAACCCAGCTCTCTACCAGCACCCCAAACACCCCTTGTACTTTCTTGGTTGAGGCAACTGGCGACGGGGACGTAAGTCTCACTTGGAAGGATGCGTCGGTCAGCGAAACTGACTGGCATCTTTATTACAGCATTGGCGGGGATGGCGGCTCACTAGGGCCGTGGCAATACAGAGGCGCATGTTCAGGTGAGAATATAGAAGGCTGCGGTGATTCAGCTTCCTTTACCACTCTTTTTTCAGTTGGTGATCGTTTGTGTGCGCGAATTGCCGCTGGAAATTCGATCGGGCTTAGCGGATACTCGAATATTGCTTGTACAATTGTAGAGTGACATCAAAGCGGAATTGATCGGTCTTGGCAACAGGAAAGCTTTCAGCCGCTGTAAAAAGGGCTCAGGTTAGGGCGGGTGCCTCGCAAAATGGCTGTAGTCATCATCTAATAGGCTCCTGCCCTGATCTTCTAAAAAGTAAAAAATAAAAGGAATGACTTCGTCCCAGAGCTTCCAAACTAATGCCGCCAAGTATGCTTTCTGGGCATAAAATAAAAATTTGCCTTTCATCTCAATAAGCAAAATCACGCAACGCGCAAGTCGAGGGTCTGCACATGAGTACACTCTCGAGTTTGGTGGATCAACTGGCCAGATGGGCACGGCATGTACGCACGTTCACCTATGCTCTTCTAGCAACGTGGTGCCTAGCCTTTGTCTTTGTCTGGAGCCGCCTTCTTTTCCAGGACGATCTTGGCCTTCACGCTCGATCAGTAAACATCTGGGGCGACTGGATCGTCCATATCACCTACGTCAACGTCTTCAGCGACTGGTCCATCAGTCAGTGGCTGGACCGAAGCCCATTACTGATATTGGACAATTTCCGGTACCCGCCTGCACCCAACTATTTCAGCAGCCTGTTCGTCAGAGTCGGGCTGGGAACCTATCCGGCCATGCAACTGACCTCCGGCCTGCTGTGTGTGGGGCTGGTGATCGCGCTGTATCGATTTTTCCGCGACTGTGGCTTCGAGCGACTGTGGGCAGTGGCCGGGCTGACCCTGTTTCTGCTCAACGGCGGCGCCGGTTTTATCGACGTGATCTTCGATGGCGCAAAAAGCGCGACGCACCTGCCCCAGGAGGGCATCGTGGTGCAGAACTTCATCGTGTCGGAATTCATTCCGCAGCGGGCGATACAGTTCGCTGCGCCGTTCTTCGTCTGCGCACTGATCGTCTTGATGCGATCCACGCGGGACGGACCGTTGTTGCCGCAGCGCCTGAAGTGGACAGCGCTGATGACCCTGCTCAGCGTGCTGGTGCTGCTGTCGTCCATGCATACGTTTCTGAGTCTGGTGGTGGTGAGCGCAATCTTTGCCGCCTTCAACTGGCGTCACTGGAAACTCTGGCTGTTGATGGGCGCAGTGGCGGGCCTGGTCACCTCGTCGATCTATGTTCTGTACTACGGCGCCAATGACCTGACGCATTTCCTGAAGTGGGCGCCGCTGGAGCTGGTCACGTTCAGCAAGCTTTCGGTGGTCGATCACTTTTACCGCAACTACGGCATCGTCCTGGTGCTGGCCATTTATTCGATTTATCGCTTCGACCTGTGGAAGCAGCCGTTCAGCCTGGCGGGGCTGGTGCTGCTTGCACTGTCCTATTCGATCCAGTTCCAGCCGTGGATCTGGGACAACACCAAGATCCTGACCTGGTTCTATCTGCTGATCATCCCCTCGGTGCTGATTCTGCTGCGGCACTGGTGGGGCACCCATCTACGCAAGCGCCTTGCGGCGGTCGTCGTGTTGTTTCTGGCTACCGCTGCGGGCGCACACGATGTCGCGCTGCTGCTGCGCCCCGATGCGCCGCGCTTCCAGATGCTGACCGCCGAAGATCACGCCCTGGCCGCATCCTTCAAGGCGATGACCACCCCGGAAGACCGGGTCTTCACCCACATCGGTCATGCCAACTGGGTGCACACCCTTGCGGCGCGCCAAGTCGTCAAGGCATTCGGGGGCTGGCTGTGGACCTATGGCCTGGAGACCTCGGCAGTGGACGCGATGATCGAACGGGCCCTTGCAGGAGACTTTCAGCCCTTGAGGGACCACGACGTCGAGTACCTGGTCATTGACCGGCACCACGAAGCCCCCAGGGTGCGCTTTCCGGCGAATCATCCGGAGCTGGAGCCCATCCTGGCGTCGCCGCGATACGCCGTTTACCGGCTGCGGGCAATTTGAGTTGGCGCGATCACAAAGCACTAAACTCATCTCACGACCTTTCGAGGAATTCTCGATGACAACCGCATCCTCTAAGCTCAAGCAGGCGGCACATGCGCTGATCGATCATCTTCCCGAGCATGCAACCTGGCGAGACGTTGCATGCCAAGCGGCGACGCGCGCTGAGGCTGAAGAAGGTTTGGCTGACATCGAGGCCGGGCGCGTCGTCGATGGGGACCAAGTGTTGCGCTGGATCGATAGCTGGGGCACCGCCCAGGAGTGCGACGCGCCGCAGCCTCAGTCCCGTTGAAGCTGCGGTTCACCTATCGCGCCACAGCCGATCTACATCGGCTGCGCGCATTTGTTGCCAGGGACAATCCGCTGGCCGCACGCCACAAGATTGATGCGCTGCGCCGCTCGATCCAGCAGTTGCGCGACCAGCCCCACATCGGCCGAGAGATCGACAGCACCAGCGGCATGCGCCAGTGGATCGACAGCGATTACGTCGTTCGCTACTTGATCGACGACCGATTCCTGACCGTCATTCGCGTCTGGCACGGCAAGGAAGACCGACCGACGTGAGCACTGCAGCGCAGGCGTCGCGGGAAAAAGTGGCCACTGCAAGAATTTTTCGCATCCTTGGGCCCGGACATCCCGTATGACCGTCATGCGTGCACTTCATCGACGTTTCATCTGCGGATGGCTGGCCTTGGCCCTGACCCTGCTGACCCACGCCGCCCACGCCGCAAGTCCGATTGTCTGGCAACCCTGGTCCAACGCGGCCTTTGAGCAAGCGCAGGCCGAGGGCAAGCCGGTGTTTCTGTACCTCGAAGCAGTGTGGTGCCACTGGTGCCACGTCATGCAGGATGAGACGTTTGGCAGCGAGGCCGTCGTGTCGCTGCTGGCGGAGCACTTCGTGGTGGTGCGCGCCGACCATGACGCCCAACCGGCGCTGGCCAATCGCTTTCGCGATTACGGTTGGCCGGCATTGATCTTTCTGGCCGCCGACGGCACCGAGCTGGTCAAGCGCGCAGGCTACATCGCGCCGGATGATTTCGTGCGGTTGTTGACCGCCATCGCCGAAGACCCGACGCCCGAACGGCGGTCGGTGCGTGCCAGTGCACGCGTCGGTGATGCATTGAACGAAGCGGAGTTTGACCGTCTGCTGGCAACCCATATAGGCGATCACGACGCCCAACGCGGCGGGCTGCGCCTGCCACAGAAGTTTTTGGATCGCGCCCACGTCGAGTACGACATGACGCGTGCCCTGGCCGGTGACCCGGCGGCGGCCCGGCGCGCACGGCAGACGCTGGATGCCGCGACCGGACTCATCGACCCGGCGTGGGGCGGCGTTTACCAGTACTCGACCGGTGGCCGCTGGGACCGGCTTCATTTCGAGAAAATCATGCGCTCGCAGGCGCGTTACCTGCGGCTTTACGCCCTGGCCTACGCGCAGTGGCAGGTGCCGGAATACGCCGCCGCCGCGCGCGACATTCAGCGCTATCTGATGGATTTTCTGCGTGGCCCCGAGGGCGCGTTTTATGTCAGCCAGGACGCCGACGTGGTGCAGGGTGAAAAGGCCGGCGACTACTTCGCGCTGGACGACGCCGCGCGGCGCAAGGTCGGCATGCCGCGCATCGACCGCAACCGCTACGCCGACGCCAACGGTCAGGCCGCCGAGGCACTGGCCGTCTGGGCCGCGGCCAGCGGTGAGGCCGACGCGCTGGCGGCCGCAGAACAGGCGGTGCGCTGGACGCTGGGCCATCGCCGCCGCGACGACGGCAGCTTCGCCCATGGCGACCACGACATCGGCGGCCCCTACCTCAGCGACAGCCTGGAGATGGCGCGCGCGCTGCTGGCGCTGCACGCCGTGACCGGGCAACGCGACTGGCTGCGCGAGGCCACCACCACCGCTGACCGCCTGACGCCGCTGTTCGCCGCCCGCGACGGCCCGGGTTTTCTGACCTCGGTCGCCGACGGCACGCCCGTGGCCCCGGTGGCGACCATCGCCGAGAACCTGGACGCCGCGCTGCTGTTCGACCAACTGCACCACTACACCGGCGAGGCACGCCATCGCGACGCCGCCGAACGGGCACTGCGCTTCCTGGCCAGCCCGCAGGTCCGCGCCCAGCGCTTCGAGGAGTCGAGCGTGCTGCTGGCCGATCACGCCCTGTCTGCGCCGCCGCTGCATCTGGTGGTGGTGGGCGCCAAGGACGACCCCGCGGCCGTCGCGCTGCACCGCACCGCACTGGCATCACCTGGCATCCGCCGCCGCATTGAATGGTGGGACCGCCGCGAAGGCCCGCTGCCGAATGCCGATGTCGCGTTTCCGGCCTTCGACCGGCCGGCCGGTTATTTCTGCACCGCCTCACGCTGCTCGGCGCCCAGCTTCGATGCCGACCAATACCGGCAGCGCATCGAGGCGCTGATCGCGGCACAGGCGGCAGACAATCCCTAGAATCGCCGCGTATTCAATTTGCTGGAGCCCCGCATGCTGGTTCTGATCACGGGCGCGAGCGCCGGTTTTGGCGCTGAGATTGCCCGCCGTTACGTGGCCGAGGGCCATCGCGTCATCCTCACCGGCCGGCGCGCGGACCGTCTGCACGCATTGGCCGGGTCACTCGCGCCCCAGGCGCAGGTCGCGGCCTTCGACCTCCGCGACGCCGAAGCGGTGGCAACCCTGCCGCAGCGCCTGCCCGAGGGCTGGCGAGAGATCGACGTGCTGGTCAACAACGCCGGACTGGCGCTGGGCCTGGAGCCCGCCCCGCGCGCCGACCTTGAAGACTGGGAGCGCATGGTCGACACCAACATCAAGGGCCTGATGCGCATGACCCGCGCCTTTTTGCCGGGCATGGTGGCGCGCGGCCGCGGCCATGTGATCAACATCGGCTCGACGGCGGGCGAGTGGCCGTATCCGGGCGCCAACGTGTACGGCGCCAGCAAGGCCTTCGTGCGGCAGTTTTCACTGAACCTGAGGGCCGATCTGTACCCGACCCCGATCCGGGTCACCAACATCGAGCCGGGTCTGGCGGGCGGCACCGAGTTCTCGAACGTGCGCTTTCACGGCGATGACGCCAAAGCCGCGAGCGTGTACGCCGACACGGAGCCGCTGTCGGCCGCTGACGTGGCCGAGGCGGTGTACTGGGTCAGCGCCCTGCCCGCGCATGTCAACGTGAACACGCTGTCGCTGACGCCGGTGGCCCAGGGATTTGGCCCGGTGGCGGTGCATCGGCACCCACCACCGGGCTAGAGCCTCAGGTCAGGCTTTGGCCTTGGCCTGGTTGGCCACCGCTTCGGCGGCGCGCCTGGCGGCTTCGGGATCCCCCAGATAGCGGTAAGACTGCACCTTGAGCGCGTCGTCCAGCTCGAACAGCAGCGGAATGCCGGTGGGGATGTTGATCTCCAGAATCTCGGCTTCGCTGAGGCCGTTGAGGTACTTGTACAGCGCCCGAAGCGAGTTGCCGTGCGCGGTCACCAGCACCGTCTTGCCGGCCTTGAGGTCGGGCGCGATGTGGTCATGCCAATAGGGCAGCACGCGCACCAGGGTGGTGGCCAGTGACTCGGTGCCCGGCAGCGCGCTGGCGTCCAGTGACCGGTAGCGCCGGTCCTGCGCCGGATGGCCGGGGTCTTTCGGGTCCATCTCGGGCGGTGGGATGTCGTAGCTGCGGCGCCAGATCTTGACCTGCGCTTCGCCGTGCCGGGCGGTGGTCTCGGCCTTGTCCAGCCCTTGCAGCGCGCCGTAGTGGCGTTCATTGAGCCGCCAGCTTTTGTGCATCGGCACCCAGAGCTGGTCCATGGCGTCCAGGGCGGTCCAGCAGGTGCGCAGGGCGCGGGTCAGCACCGAGGTGTAGGCCACGTCGAAATGCAGGCCCTCGGCCTTCATCAACGCGCCGCCGGCTCGGGCTTCGGCACGGCCCTGGTCGGTGAGATCGACATCGACCCAGCCGGTGAAGCGGTTTTCGAGGTTCCACTGGCTTTGGCCGTGGCGCAGCAGCACGAGGCGACGGGTCATTCGCAAGTTCCTTGCATCAACGGGGGAGCGCGAATCTTACAGATCGATCGGCGTGGTTTGAACGCCCGGCCCGCGCACCCGCGGTGCTTCGTTGGCGCGCCGGTTGATGAATTCGCTGATGTTGTCGAGCACGTCGGAGCGGCCACGCAGCGGCCGGGCAATGTTGGCGATGATCAGCCGATGGCCCAGCTTGGGATAAATGATGGTCTCGACCGCGCCACCGGCATTGCCGACCGCCTGGGCCAGATTGCGGCTGTTCTTCACCCACACCACGTCGTCGTCTTCACCGTGAATCAGCAGCAGCGGCGGGTTGCGGCCGTCGGCAAAGAAGATGGGCTGTGACTGCTCGAAGCGCTCCGGCGGACCAAACAGGTCACGCAGATCGGGCGCGGTGATGGGCATGAAGTCGTAAGGCCCGGCCAGACCGATCATGCCGCGCAGCCAGTTGCGCGAGCCGCCCTCGGCCTCCAGGTACTTTCCGTCCAGCGCCAGCAGGGCCGCCATGTGGGCGCCCGATGAGTGCCCCATCACGAACAGCTTGCCGGGGTCACCGCCGTACTGGGCGATGTTGTCATGGGTCCACTTGACCGCCTTGGCCGCGTCTTCGACGAAGGCGGGGAAACGCACCGCCGGGTACTTGCGATAGTCGGCAATCACCGCCACGTAGCCGCGCGAGGCAATGGCTTCGCCGACGAACTTGAAATCTTCCTTGATGCCGTCGGTCCAGCGACCGCCGTAGAAAAACACCACCACCGGCGCGTTGGCGCTCTCGGCCGGGGTGTAGACATCCAGGCGCAGACTGCTGCCACTCTTGAACGGCAGGTTGGTGGCCACCGTGTACCCGCTGTCTGGCGTGAAGGTGTTGAGCGCTGCGGTGCCGGCGCAGGCGCTGAGTCCCAGGGCCAGCATCATCATCAAGATCAATCTCTGCACAGCGTCACCTCTGTTAGCGAGCGAAACATTCACGACCCCGCCAATGGTAGCGCGGGGGGCGCGATTCACGCATGCTCGCGGCGACTGATCGATGAACAAGGGAGTGGCGGCAATGGTGTGGTTTATCGGGTTGGGCATTGTGGCGGTGCTGCTGCTGTATGCCATCGTCATTTACAACGCGCTGGTCAACCTCAAGCACGCGGTCTCCAAGAGCTGGAGCAACATCGATGTGCTGCTCAAGCAGCGCAATGAAGAGCTTCCGAAGCTGGTCGAGACCTGCCGCCAGTACATGCAGTTCGAGCGCGACACGCTGGAGCGCGTCATGGCCGCCCGGCAGGGCGCGCAGCTGGCGCAGCAGAAAGGCGACGTCAGCGGCATCGGCAAGTCGGAAAGCGTGATCCGCTCGGCCCTGGGCAGCATCACCGCCACCGTCGAGGCCTACCCCGAACTGGCCGCCAACGCGTCGATCCAGACTTTGCTGTCCCGCGTGACGGCGCTGGAAAACGCCATTTCTGACCGCCGCGAGTTCTACAACGAAAGCGTCAACGTGCTGAACGTGCGCATCGAGCAGGTGCCGGACGTGATCATCGCCCGCATGACCGGCTTCCAGGCGGCGACCCTGCTGGAGTTTCCCGCCGAAGACCTGCGCAATCCCGACATCAAGGCCCTGTTCCAGAACTGACCCCGCGTGCTGGACTCACTCGACGCCCAGTTCGCCGCGGCGGCGGCCCAGCCGCAGGCCGAGTTCTACGCCATGGTGGCGGTGTTGCTGGCGGCCACGCTGGCGGCGCTGTACTTCGGCTTTCGCGCCCTGATCGGCGCGCGCTGGATCGCCGACCTGCCAACCTCGCGCATCGCCAGCGCAGCCCAGGGGTATGTGGAGCTGGAAGGCCACACCGACCTGCTGCCGGGGCCGGCCATCGTCTCACCGCTGAGCCGCACTGCCTGCGCCTGGTGGTGGTACAAAATCGAGAAGAAGGTCACGCGTTACCGCAACGGGCGCCGCCAGACCACCTGGCAAACCGTGACGCATCAACGCTCAGACGAGCTGTTTCTGCTGCGCGACGGCACCGGGCAGTGCATCGTGGACCCCGATGGCGCGCGCATCATTCCCAGCCTGAAGCGCAGTTGGACCGGCCACAGCCTGCAGCCCGGCCCGCCCCCCGCCAAACGGGGCTGGCTGCAGTTCGGCAATCACCGCTACAGCGAGGCCCTGCTGCAACTCGGCGACGCGGTCTATGCGCTGGGCTACTTCAGAACTCAGCACGGCGTGCAGGACTTTGATGAACGCGGCGACGTGCGCGCACTGCTGGCCGAGTGGAAGGCCGACAACCCCAGCCTGGTGGCGCGCTTCGACGAGGACGGCGACGGCCAGATCAGCGTCGCCGAGTGGGAGGCGGTCCGCCGCGCGGCGATCAGGGAGGTTCGGCAAGGCCATGTGGCGCAGGCGGTCACGCCCGACTTCAACGTGCTCGGCCGGCCACCGGACCGCCGGCCCTTTCTGCTTTCGTCGATCCCTCAGGACCACATCCGCCGCCGCAAGCAGGGTCAGGGCTGGGCCCTGGTCGCGGTCGGCATCGTGCTGTTCGCGCTGCTGGCCACGCTGCTCCAGACCCGCCTGGCCCTGCCCTGAGCGCCGCCGCAGCGGCGCCCCCATCGACGTCTATTGCATGCGCCTCTTGAAAGGGCCGGCAGGGCACCGACATCTTTGTGTCAATCAACGGTTGCGCTCACTGGAGTTTCACCATGCGGTCTGACGTGCTTCCCCCCGCCCTGCCCGCGTTCGACCAACTGACCCCGGACGCCGCACTCGACCACCTCAAGGCCACGCTGGCGACCCAGCGCGCGCGCGTCGCCGAACTGACGCAGCGTGAAGACCCCAGCTGGGCGCGGCTGGTCGAACCGCTGGACGACGTTGCCGAGGCGCTGTCCAACGCCTGGGGGCCCATCAGCCATCTGTTCAGCGTGACCAGCACGCCGCAATGGCGCGCCGTCCACGACGAGGGCCAGCCACTGATCACCGATTTCTGGCTGGAGCTGTCGCAGTCCGAGCCGCTGTGCGAGGCCTACAAGGCCATCGCCGCCCGCGACGATTTCTCCGCGCTGTCGCCCACCCGGCAGAAGATCATCAACGACGCGCTGCGCGACTTCACGCTGTCGGGCATTGGCCTGCCGGCCGATGACAAGGCCCGCTACAAGGCGCTGTCGATGGCCCTGTCAGAAAAGGCCTCGCGCTTCGAAAGCCAGTTGATGGACGCGGTTCAGGCCTACGGCCTGCACATCACCGACGCCCGCCGCCTCAGCGGCATGCCGGCCGGCGCCCAGCAGCGCGCCAGGGCCAAGGCCGAAGCCAAGAACCTTGAAGGCGCGTGGATCACCCTCGACTTTCCGTCGTTCGACGCGGTCATCACCCACGCCGACGACCGCGCGCTGCGCGAAACGCTCTACACCGCGTGGGTGACCCGCGCCTCCAACCAGGGGCCGCTCGCCGGTCAGTTCGACAACGGCCCGTTGATGATCGACATCCTGAAACTGCGCCAGCAGAAGGCCGAACTGCTGGGGTTCGAACACCCTGCCGCGCTGTCGCTGGCCACCAAGATGGCCGAGTCGGTCGATCAGGTGGAAGCCTTTCTGCTCGACCTTGCCGCACGCGCCAGGCCGCGTGCGCAGGCCGAATGGGACGCACTGCAAGCCTTCGCCCGCGAACAGGGCGGCCCCGACACCCTGATGCCATGGGACGCGGCCTATTACGGTGAAAAACTCAAAGACCGCGAACTGGGCCTGTCAGACGAGGTGCTGAAACCCTACTTTCCGGTCACCCAGGTGATTCGCGGGCTGTTCGATCTGGTGGAGTCGCTCTACGGCGTCCGCATCGCGCCGGTGTCCGGCATCAGCACCTGGCATGCCGATGTCACCACCTACGCCGTGCGCCAGGCCAACGGCGAGATCAGCGGGCTGTTCTATCTTGACCCCTATGCGCGCGACCAGAAGCGCGGCGGCGCATGGATGGACGAGTGCCTGGGCCGCCACCGCCGCGACCACGACCTGCAAGTGCCGGTGGCCTATCTGGTCTGCAATTTCACCCCGCCCCACGGCGACGAACCGGGGCTGCTGACCTTTGACGAGGTCACGACCCTGTTCCACGAATTCGGCCACGGGCTGCACCACCTGTTGACGCAGGTGGACGAGGCCAGCGCGGCCGGCATCCGCGGCGTCGAGTGGGACGCCGTGGAGCTGCCCAGCCAGTTCATGGAGAACTGGTGCTATCACCCGGAAACGCTGAAGCGCTTCGCACGGCACTACCAGACCGGCGAGCCGCTGCCTGAAGCCCTGATCGACCAACTGACCCGTGCCCGCACCTGGCAGAGCGGCCTGTCCACCGTCCGGCAGGTGGAGTTCGCCCTGTTCGACCTGCGCATACACCGCGATCCACCCGCCACCACCGACGCCGTGCTCGAGGTGCTGTCGGCGGTCAGAGACCAGGTCGCCGTCACCCGTCCGCCGCCGTTCAACCGCATGCCGTGGAGCTTCAGCCACATCTTTGCCGGCGGTTATGCGGCGGGTTATTACAGCTATAAGTGGGCCGAAGTGCTGTCGGCCGACGCCTTTGCGGCGTTCGAAGAAAGTAATTTCGCGCCCGAGACCGCGCACCGCTTCCGCGACGCGATTCTGGCGCGCGGCGGTTCGGCGCCGGCCATGGCGCTGTTCACGGACTTTCGTGGCCGGGCGCCCAACCCCGATGCGCTGCTGCGGCATTCCGGGCTCGCGGCGGCCTGAGATGGCGTAGCGGCAGGGCCGCGCAGGGTGTCACACGGCATGCGTATACTCGGCCACGATGAAAAAGGCCTTGTCAGCGCTGTTGCTGCTGACCGGACTTGCCGGTCTGGTCGGCGCGCTGTGGGCGGATGAGCCGCGCGGCGAACACGCCGCGCTGATCCGCATCGAGGGCGCCATCGGGCCGGCCACCAGCCAGTACTTCGAGCGCGCGCGGCAGGCCGCGCTGGAAGGCGGCGCGCAGCTCATCATCGTGCAGATCGACACGCCCGGCGGCCTCGACGGCGCCATGCGCGACATCATCAAGCACATCCTCGACACGCCGGTGCCGGTGGTGGGCTGGGTGGGCCCCAGTGGCGCCCGCGCCGCCAGTGCCGGCACCTATCTGATGATGGCCACGCACGTGGCGGCGATGGCGCCCGGCACCAATCTGGGCTCGGCCACACCGGTGCCGGTGGGCGGCAGCATGCCGGTGCCCAAGACCCCGGCCGGCGCCGCCAGGGACAAGATCGAAGAAGCGGCGGCGGACGACAACGATGAACGCGCCGCAGCGCCGGGTGAGGCTGAAAACACCGGCGATGCCATGCGCAACAAGATTCTCAACGATGCCGTGGCCTACATCCGCGGGCTGGCCGAACTGCGGGGCCGCAATGCCGACTGGGCCGAGCAGGCCGTACGGGTCGGCGCCAATCTGGGCGCCACCGAGGCCAAGGCGCAGCAGGTGATCGAACTGGTGTCGCGCGACCTCACCGCGCTGATGAACGATCTGGACGGCCGCGTCGTCGAGGTGGGCGAGCGCAGCGTGACCCTGGCCACGGCCGAGTTGCCGATCCACGCCATCGAACCCGATTGGCGCGACCGGCTGCTCTCGACCCTGACCAACCCGACGGTCGCCTATCTGCTGATGATGGCCGGCATCTACGGCCTGTTGCTGGAGGGCTACAACCCCGGCGCCATCCTGCCCGGCACGGTGGGCGCCATCTGCCTGCTGCTGGCCCTGTTCGCCTTCCAGATGCTGCCGGTCAACTACGTCGGCCTGGCGCTGATCGCGCTGGGGCTGGCGTTGATGATCGGCGAGGCGTTCGCCCCCAGCTTCGGCGTGCTGGGCGTGGGCGGCCTGGCGGCCTTCGTGCTGGGCTCGGTGTTTCTGATGGACACCGACGTGCCCGGCTACGGCGTCCATCTGGGGCTGATTGCCGGCATGGCGATCGTCGGTGCCGGCGTCATCGGCCTCAGCATGGTTCTGTTCGCGCGCTCGCGGCGGGCGCGTGTCAGCGCCGGCTCGGCCATGGCTCCGGCGGCGACTGTTCGCGTCGTCGAGGCCAGTGGCGCGCAGGGCTGGGGCCTGGTCAACGGCGAGCGCTGGCGCCTGCAATCGACACAGCCACTGACCCTCAACACCTCGGTGCGGGTGATCCGCACCGAGGGCCTGACCCTGTACGTCGAACCCATTTCCTCACCGGAGCGCTAACCCATGCTCACCACCGTGTTGCCCATCGTCATCGCCATCGTCTTTCTGCTGTTCTCGGCGCTCAAGGTGCTCAACGAGTACGAGCGTGCCGTGGTCCTGACACTGGGGCGCTACACCGGCACCAAGGGTCCGGGCCTGGTCATCATCATTCCCGGCCTGCAAAAAATGCTGCGGGTGGACATGCGCACGGTGGTCATGGACGTGCCCCCGCAGGACGTGATCTCGCGCGACAACGTGTCGGTCAACGTCAACGCGGTGGTGTACTTCCGGGTGGTGGATGCCGCCAACGCCATGTTGCAGGTGGAGCGCTACTACGAGGCCATCAGCCAGGTGGCCCAGACCACCATGCGCTCGGTGCTGGGCCAGCGCGAACTGGACGAAATGCTCACCGAGCGCGACAAGCTCAGCGCCGACATCCAGAAAATTCTCGACGATGCCACCAACCCCTGGGGCGTGAAAATCACCAATGTCGAACTCAAGCACGTCGATCTGCAGGAGTCGATGATTCGCGCCATGGCACGCCAGGCCGAGGCCGAGCGCTCGCGGCGCGCCAAGGTGATTCACGCCGAGGGCGAAATGCAGGCCTCCGAGAAGCTGCGCGAGGCCGCCGCCATGCTGTCGCAGGAGCCACAGGCCCTGCAGCTGCGCTACATGCAGACCCTGATCGACATCGCCGGCGACAAAAACTCCACCATCGTCTTCCCGCTGCCCATGGACCTGATCACGCCGTTTCTCAAGACCATTCAGGCGGCCAATGCAGCCGCCCCGCCCGCCGGTGGGCCGGCCCCGCAGCCGCCGCAGCCCTCGGCCCCGGCGGGCTAGAAGACGTACTCGACGCCCACCTGCGCCGCCACGGGGCGCCCCGGCCGCGCGCCGAACGGGCGCCGTGAGACCACGTATTCGCGGTCCAGCAGGTTGTCGACGCGGGCGGTCAGCGCCCAGGCCGACTGCAGGTCCCAGCGGCCGCTCAGGTCGACGACGGTGAACGCATCACTGCCGGTGTCACCGGGAATCGTGCCGCTGCCGGCCACGTCGCGCATGCGCGACTGGTAGGTCACCGAGGCGCTGGTGGACCAGCGCGCGCCTTCCATGCCAACCCGCAGATTGGCCCGGTGCTCGGGGATGTACGGCAACTCGAAGCCGGCGTCCACAGCTCCAAACTGCGGGTCCGCCGACACGAAGGCCTCGCGGAACTCGGCCGAGGTGTAGGTGTAGGTCAGGGCCACAGGCATCAGCAAGCCGAACGGCAGGGGCAGCACGTGCTGGTAGCCGGTCTCGATGCCAAAAATTTCGGCCTTGCCGGCGTTGGTCTGGGTGTCAAGCTCGGCGCAGCCGCTCGAGAACGTGCAGGCCGCCGTGAGATTGCTGTAGTCGTTGTAGAAGCCGATGGCCTCGAACGCGCCCACCGAGGTCCACAGCCGGCCGCCGGCCTCGTAGTTGATCGCCTTCTCGGGCTCCAGATTCTCGCTGGGGCCCACGGTTGCCGGCGAGAAGCCGCGGTGCACGCCGGCCAGCAGGTTGAACTGCTCGGTGAGCGCGTAGTTGATGCCCAGCCCCGGCAGCAGCACCGCGTAATGGTCGTCGCGGATCAGATTGGCGCGGCGGTCGCTGAACTCGGTCCAGATCTGCTCGACGCGCACGCCGGGGGCAAGGGTCCATTTGCCGAATGTGGCCTCGTCACGCACCCAGGCCGCCAGCGCCACGGTACGCCCGGTGTTGTCGGCGGTGATGGTGCCCGGCAGCGCGTTGCGCACCAGTTGGCCGTCGGCCACTTCGAAGGCGAACTCGTCGTGCAGGCGCTGGACGCGATCGTTGTGCAGTCGCGTGCCCACTTCGAGCCGGTGTTCACCGCGTCCCGAAAACGCCCAGTTCTGGCGGGCCTGCACGCCGGACGAGCGGAACTGGCGATCGTTGGTGCCGATGCGCAGATCGTCGCCCTCGAAGTTGGGGTCGCTGTCGGCCTGGCCGGTCAGCACGTTGTAGAACAGACGGTTCGAGGGCGTGTCCGGGTTGGCCAGCACCTCGCGGATGGTGCCGGCGCCAATGTTGTTGAACTTGCGCCAGGCGCGGTCGAACTGATGGCTGTAGGCGGTGGCCACGAAATTGCCGCCGAGCAGCGGCTGCTGCCAGTCGAGCCGCTGGGTATTGTGATCCCCGTCAAATTGATCCAGGGCACTGGCGAGGTAACGCCGGGTGGGGTCGCGGCGAAAATCGGCTTCGGTGAGGCCCAGATAGGTCTCGTCCGACACCTCGTCGGAATAGGCCAGTTGCAGCTCCAGCCGTCCGGGGCCGATCAGATGTGCCACCTTGACCACGGCTTCGTTCTTCTCGAAGCCGGTATCGCCACCACCGTCCAGCGATTTGAAGCCGTCGTTGGCGACGTGTGCCGCCTCGACCTGCAGGCCGAAACCGCCGAACTGCCCACCGCTGCGGGCGTGCACGCGGCGGAAGGCATCACTGCCCACGGCGGCCTCGAACATGCCGGACGTGGTTTCGGGAATCGGTGCCGACAGCAGGTTGATGGCGCCGCCAATCGTCTGCGGGCCCTGCGAGATGGCGGCCGGCCCCTTGAACACTTCGACCCCGATCATCCGCGAGGTCAACGGAAAGAAATACGCGGCCGGCGCCGAATACGGCGCCGGGCCGAAGAGCACGCCGTCTTCCAGCAGCGTGACCTTCTGGCTGCGGTCGGAGGAACCACCGCGCAGGCCAATGTTGGGGCGCAGGCCAAAGCCGTCTTCTTCACGCACATAGACACCGGGTACCGCATTGAGCACCCGGTTGATGTCGTCATAGCCGAAACGCTTCAGGTCAGCCTCGTCAATCACGTGGGCCGACCCGGCAATGCGCGGCAGGCCCTCGCGCTCGCCGACGATGGTCACCGCCGGCAGCGCGGCCGAAGGGTTCGTGGCAGCCGGCGCCGGCGTGGGCTCAGGCGTCACTGCGGGCGACTGCGCGACAACCAGGCCCGGCAACAGGCCAGAGGACAGAACAGAGGCAATGAGAATCGGATATTTCATGGGGCGTCGGTCAGAAAACGGTGGTTCAGCGAAGGGGTGCGTGCCGCGTGGGCCATGGGCACGCAAACGGCGCTGCGGCCCCACCATCGATAGCGGCGGGCGCCGACCGCGCGGTAGGCGGCATCACGGATCGGCCGCGGCACGAAGGACAGCAAGGTCAGCCACGACCACGGCGGCCGCAGGCGGGATGCAACGTACAGCACCGCGTCGGACTCGCGCAGCAGGGTGCCGTTCACCAGCACCAACATCGAGCCCAGATCATTCGGCGCCACGCCCAGGGGACGCAGCAGCGCCTGGGCCGACTGCGACTGCAGCGCCGCGAAGCGGAATTCCGGCGCCCGTTCGCGCTTGAGCACGAAGCGCACGCTGGCGTTACAGAAATTGCACACGCCGTCGTAAAAGAGGATGGGATCGCTCACGGCGCGCTCGCCGTGGCCGGCCGGTCATCGGCCACGCGCGAGGCCGTCAGCCGCAGGCGCGACATCAGCGGTGGCGGCGCGGTGGGCGCCGGCAGTATCCAGGTCGCCACCGCCAGTCCGTCGTCAACCTGGGCGAGATCGACCTCAGGGTCGATCAGGCGGGCTGCGGGCCGTGCGTTAAGCGACACCATGACGTCGGCATACACCTGAACCGGCCCGACGCCACGCGCGTTGTAGTCGTCGCGAATGTGGTGCGCCAGTTGCAGGATCAGGTCGGGCTGGGCCGACATTTCACGGTATTGCTGCAGGGTGAGGTACGCATGCGGGCTGACCAGCAGCACGTCGCCATTGGCCTGCACCACCCGATAGTCCAGCGCACCGGATTTCTCGCGCAGCATCACCCGCCACGAAAAGCGCATGCCCTGCTCGTGCCACAGCACCGTGCCGGGGTACAGCCAGTGCCGCAGCGGCAGCATGAACTGCAGCAGACAGAATCCCGCGACCACTGAGGCAAACACCGCCGAGCGCAGGGTCCAGCCCGGCGCGGGCCGGGCCGATGCCGACGGCGTGCCGCGCAGCCACGGCAGCCACCGTCGGGGCCAGTCCGGCTCGAAATAGTTCAGCACCCCGAAGACCATGATCAGCGGGAACAAGCCGATGTTGAAGAACAGGTGCGTGAACAGGTGAAACACCAGAATCACCGCGAAGGCCAACAACCTCGTGCGCCGCCACAGCATGAACGCAATGATGAACGTGTCGAAAAAGAAGGCGAACCAAGAGAACGCGTAATGCACCCACGGCTGCCCCAGAAACGGCCCCAGCAAGGGCAGGCCGGCGTGGGCCGGCAACCAGATGTTCAGCGGTTGCGCGTGCAGCAGCCAGTCGGGCTCAAGCTTCGCCAGACCGGCGTAGAAATACAGCAGGCCAACCTGAAACCGCAGCCAGTAGGTCTGCCAGGCCGGCAAGGTAGAGGCCGCGATGGCCGGCCGCCGCCAGGCGTCGATCGACCACGCCCGGTGCGGCGACAGGAAGCAGAGAATCAGTGCCTGCAGCGACACCAGGTAATAGTGGTTGAGGTAGGTGCTGACATCCATCAACTCGGCGTAGGTAAACAGACACCAGAAGGCGATGATGGCCACGCGATAGAAGGCGCCCAGCGCCACCATCAGGGCACTGATCGCGATGCCGCCGTACAGCAGGTACAGGCCAGTGGCCTCCGGCACCTGCACCCAGCCGAAGCCCCAGTACTTGAAGTGGAACGTCGGCTCCACGAAGAGCCGGTCGACCCATCCCTGCGCCATGAAGCGCAGGCTGCCGACGCACATCAGCAGGCCGAACAGCATGCGGTACACCGCCAGCGCGGCAATGTCGAATGGCTGGAAGAGCCACCGGTGGAGTTTTTCGGCCATCAGGTCAGCTAGTCGTTGTCGCCGGCCGCCGCTGCGGGAATCCGCAGGTTCAGTGCCGAGGTCACTTCGGCACGATAGGTGTCGGTCATCGCACCGATCAGGCCGTGCAGCGCGCAGGCAGCCGGTGCGCCCATGCGCGCACTGCTGGCGTTGATGCAGGCTTCACGACTCGGAATGGCGGCCACCTCGGCCTCGAAGCGGTCGGTCAACAGATCGGCGGCCGCCAGCGCGGCGTCGGCCTGGGTGATCAGCTTGCTGGCAATGTCCGAGCGGCCAATGCCCTGCAGAAGATCGTTGAGGCCCATGCCGCCATCAAGGCCGGTGAACAGGTCTCGAAACGCCTGCAGGTTGTCGCGGATGTGTTGCCCGGAGGCCATGGCGAACGGCGATTCGACCCGCTCGGGGCAGCTGACGGTGCCACAGGGCGGCAGGCCCGTGACGCCGAGGCCGATGGCGTTGGCCACCTTGCGATCCTTGGTCTCTTTCTCGGTGTAGAACAGCCCGACCGAGATGGCATCGAGCGCGTCCTGCGGCATGTCGTAGGTCATGTTGCCAGGACCGGCCGTGGCGAAGGTCTGCACGAAGTTGCCGCCGGTCGGCTCCCAGGCCGTGCGGAGCTGCTCGGTCACGGCCGCGACCCGGGTCGCGATGCGCCCGGCATGTGCGGCGCGGCGGGCCTGGCCGTCTACCCCGTCACCCGGCGGACAGGCGGGGTTGTCGTTGTCGCTGAACAACAGGTACTCCAAGGCGCCCATGCCGGTCTCGTTGATGGGCGTCGTTTCGGTCACGGGGGTATTCGCATAAGCGGCCTGATGAATGCCGCATTGACTCAGCAAGGGAAAGGCGTACATCAGGTCGCGCAGGTCTTGCCCGCCGGCTTCTGACGAGCGGGCGCCGGGGCCAATCTGGAACACTTCGGCGCGCTGCACCAGGGTCATTGCCTCGCGCCACTCGGTCTGCGCGGTGGTGCGCGCGTCGGCGTTTTCCGGTGCGGCGGCCAGCGCGGTGACGGCCGCCGAGAGCGCGTCGGCGCGCGTGTCGAGCTGCCGCAGGGTCGGCAGAATGACGTCATTGCCCAGGTCCGCCAGCACCAGGCGACGCGCGTCGTCGTCGGTCACCGGCCCCGGTGTCGGTGTCGGTGAGGGTGATGTGGTCGGGGTGGGCGTTGCCCCTCCACCACCGTCACCGCCACCACCGCCGCCCCCTCCACCACAGGCCGAAGCCAGCGCCGTCAGGCACAGCAGCGACATCAATCCGAATGTGTTTTTCATGCAAACCCCTCGAAACGGTGAAAGCGCACCGGTCCTTGCGAGCCGGTGCGCTGAAAACATCCGATCAAAGATCGATGTCGAGAACCACCAACCGTGCACCGTTGGCATTCGACGAGGTGCTGGCCGCAACCCGTTTGCCGTCGGCCGACTGCGCCACCGCGAAGAATTGCTGGGTGATGGTCGCGCTGGGGAATTCCAGAATGCCGTCACCGTCGACGCTGGTGTCGAGTTGACCGTCTTCGGTGAGCACGTAGATTGCCGGCGTGCCCGCAAAGTAGCCCACCTGAACCACGCGGTCATCGCTGAGCACGGTGAGGTGGCGGCCACGTTCTTCGGCGCTGTCCCGACCCAGGCTTTCGCTCTGGATTGCCTGCGTGCCGTCGTTGCCCCACTCGGTGTCGAGCGCGCCATCGCCGATGCGGAAGGGCACCAGGTCCTGCTGCACGGTGGTCAGGTACCCGAGCGTCGACGGCGTGCCGCTGGCGGTTGCCGCGCCGTAACCGGTGGTCACGTAAAAGCCGTTGCTCTGCTTGCTGACGCCATAGGCCTCGGCAAAGCCGCCATCGGCCACAAACGGGTTGAACACGGCCACGCCGTTCTGCACCGGGTCGAGCCCGAAGCCGGTGAAGCTGGTGTCGAGCACGCCCTGCGGCGTCACCTTGAGCACGATCACGTGGTTGCCCAGGCCAGACCCCAGGTTGGTGTAGCCGGCGCTGACGATGCTGCCGTCGCTTTCGACGATGCCGCGGCGGGCGTTGTCGTTCAGCGTGCCATCGGTGGCCCAGGTAAAGGCCTTGCCGCCGTTGAAGTCCGGATCGGCCGCGCCGGTGCTGGCCAGAACGCGGGCGACAAAGCGGTCGTTATCGACGCGCTGCGTGCCCTCGCCCGCCAACCGGGCGGCTGAGCCCATGCCCAGAATGACCAGTTTTTCCTCGTCACCGCTGGCATCAACGTGCAGATCCCAGGCGGTATCGGTCGGGAAGCCGGCGTGCGAAAAGCCGCTGCTCGCGGCGTTGTAGATCGGCAGCGGCCAGCCGCCGTTGTCGGCATCGGCCCAGCCAAAGACCACTTCAGCACGACCGCCGTCGCCAAAGCTCTCGACCTGGGTGCCATCGGCCGCCAGGCGAATCAGATACACGCTGGTGCCGTCGGGGCGCGGGGCCGTCACCGCTGCATTGTCTTCGGCAATGATCGGCGCGCCGCCGTTCTGATCGGCGGCATTGACCGCGACCACCACGTTGCCGTCGGCAAGCTCGGCGATGCTCAGCGTCTGCTCGTTGCCGCCGGCCACCACGTTGATCTCGGCGAACCCGTCGCCGGCAAAGGCGGTGTCGGGTGAGCCGTCCGCGTTGAAGCGGGCCACCACGATCTTGCGGTCGGCCGGATCGGCGTCCGTGTGCCCGGCGGCGTAGATCTTGCCGCTGGCGGCAAAGGTCAGGCCGCGAAGGTCGTTGGCCTTGTCGGTGGTGACATCAAACCCCGTCGACACCGCGCCAGAGGGCGCCGGCGTGGGGCTGGGGCTCGGACTGGGGCTAGGGCTTGGCGTGGGCTCGAAGGCGCTGGGGCTGTCATTGTCATTGCAGGCCGACAACAGACCCGCGGCCGACACCAGCGAAACCACGGCGATCGACCGCAATGCGGGGGACTTCTCTAACATTCGCAACTCCCTGTTCTGAATACAGTGTTTGATTAAGGCGTGAATGATCTGGAACGCCGGCTGGGTGCCCAGCGACGGGCCTGAGGCCCGCCGTGCGAGTGATCATGCAGTACGCACATGATAATGATTCGCAATCATAACATGGTCGCTCTTGAGTGCAAATAATAGTGATTCGCATTGTTGGGCGCATGGCAAACGCCCTGCCCTGGGGCCGACAGCGCGACACCGGGCGCGCCGTGTCTGGGCCACAATTCCGCTCGGCTCAATGACTCGGAAGGCTGCACACCATGAAGATCGCCACCTGGAACGTGAACTCGCTGCGCGTGCGCCTCCCGCACCTGCTCGACTGGCTGGCGCAGGAACAGCCTGACGTGGTTGGCCTGCAGGAACTCAAATGCACCGACGCGCAGTTTCCGTTTGCCGAACTTGCGGCAGCGGGCTATCAGGCGGCCGTCAACGGCCAGAAGACCTACAACGGCGTGGCCCTGCTGGCGCGCGAGATGCCGCAGGACGTGACCCGCGACCTGCCCGGCTTCGACGATGCCCAGAAGCGCGTCATCAGCGGCACCGTGTGCGGCGTGCGCATCGTCAATGCCTACGTGGTCAATGGCCAGGCCGTGGGCAGCGAAAAATACGACTACAAGCTGCGGTTTCTGGACGCTTTTCGCCAGTTGCTGGCCGCCGAGCACGCGGCGCACGCGCAGCTGGTGGTGTTGGGCGATTTCAACATTGCCCCCACGCCGGACGACACCCACGACCCCGCCCAGTGGGAAGGCAAGATTCTGTGCTCCGAGCCGGAGCGGGCCGCCTTGAAGGCCATCACGGACCTGCCGCTGGCCGACGGCTACGACCTGGCCCCCGCACCCGAAGGCCGCTTCACCTGGTGGGATTATCGGCAGGCCGGCTTCCGCCGCGACCTGGGGCTGCGCATCGACCACCTGTTGCTCAGCCCCGAGGCGGCCACGCGACTGACGGGCTGGCGGGTCGACAAGGCACCGCGCCGGCTCGAACGCCCGTCCGACCACGCGCCGGTGATCATCACGCTGGAATGAGGGCCGCATCCCGGTGCGTGGCGCGAACCGGGCGCCGGCCCCTTGACGCGCCGCCGATCGACCCGTTGGATTGCGCACGCCGTTTGCGCCATTCTAGTGACTTGCCTCACCCGACATCGGACCCATGATTGACGTATGAGCGCGACACGCCGAAATGATTTTGATGTGACCGACACCGTGTGTGTGGCCGACCCGCGCGCGGTCAAAATGGCTGTGCTCGCGATTCTGCGTGACATGGAGCCGGCGGCCAATCTGGCGCCGGTGAACGCGGCGTTCCGCCTGTTCGTGCAGTTGTTTACAGGCCGGCTGCCCGGTTATGTGGGCTGCGACACGCCGTATCACGACGCCCGCCATTCGCTGGACGGCGCCCTCGCCTTCGCGCGCCTGATTGCCGCCCACGATGCCGCGGTGACGCCCGGCGAACGCCTGGGGGTGGACCGCGCCATCCTCGGGGTGGTCATCGCCCTGTTTCACGACGCCGGCTACGTGCGCCGCAAGTCGGACGCCGCCGACAACGGCGCCTTCTACACCTTGACCCACGTCAGCCGCAGCGCCGACTTCCTGCGTGAACATCTGCCCTTGATCGGGCTGGGCAGGCACGCCGAGCTGGCCGCCAAGCTGGTGCACTTCACCGGATTCGAAGTGCCGCTGGAGCAACTCGACGTGCCCGACGAAGCCGACCGCAAACTTGGCCACATGCTCGGCACGGCCGACCTGATGTCGCAAACCGCCGATCGCTGCTATCTCGAAAAATGTCGCGACTTCCTGTTTCCGGAATTCGTCGCCTGCGGACTTGCCGGCCGCGTGGCGCCCGGCGCAAAGGCCTGCGACCACCCCGATCCGATGTCGCTGCTGGCGACCACCGAGCCGTTCAACGAGCGCGTGCGCGAGACCCGGCTGGACGGCGCATTCGGCTCCATCCACCGCTACTTCGCCCATTGCTTTGGCGGTCGCAACCGCTATCGCGAAGCCATTGACGCCAATCTGGCGCGCGCCGAGCAGGCGCTCAAGGCCGTCAACCCCCGTGCCATCCTCAATCGGCGGCCCAAGGCCTTCACCCGCGAGGCGCTGCGTCAGCTGCTCAAGCAACGCCCCACGGCCTGACCCGACCGGCTCAGCAGGTCTTGGCCACCCAGCGCTTCGACTTGACGTCGATATGGCGAATGGTGGCCTTCTTGAAGTTGAGGTCCACGAACAGCTTGCACAGCCACTCCCCGTTGCGCCAGGCCATGTGCACGCTGGAATCGTTGGAGTAGTGCAGCTCGAAGCTGCCCTCGAAGGCCGGATAACTGTTGCGGAACCGCATCAGCTCCAACAGACGCCGTACCACCGGGCGCTGTACGTTGCTCGCCACCTCGTCGAGGCTCAGCCAGTGCCGGTTGATGTCACGCAGCTCGCCGGTCTTGTCCATCAATTCGTGATCGTTCGAAAGCGCCAGCAGCCCCGAGTAATAGACCTGCGGGATGCCCGGCGCGAAGAACTGGATGGCCCGCGCCGCAATATAGGCGTCGTCGTTGCCCTTCAGGGCATCGTAGAAGGTGCAGGTGAGTTGGTAGATGGCGCCCACGCTGTGCACGTTGGCGGCTGAACGACGCAGGATGGGGTCGGCCGAACGTTCGCTCACGTTGTCGACCATGGCCTGAATCTTGTCCTGCGGCAGCACGCCTTCCACGTCGGGGATGCAGATGCCGTCGTGGGTGTCGAGCACGGTGATCTGCTTGCGCGGGCAGGTGCGCAGCCATTGCTTGAGATAGACGCTGTTGGCATCCAGCAGCGAGTAGATCAGCAGCGGTGGCAGGGCGAAGGCATAGGGCCACATGCCGCGCTTGGCGATGGCGTACTGATAACTGGAATGGTCGTGCACCTCGGGCAGAATCTCGGCGCCGCATTCTTCGGCAATGCCGTTGGCCCAGTCGAGAATTTCGTAGACATCGGGCTCGACCAGAAAACAGCTGGTGCCGATGCGCTTGGTGGTGTAGCCAAAGGCATCGAGCCGGAACAGCTTGACGCCACGCGCCGCCAGAAAGCGGATGTAGCGCTCCATCAGCGCATAGCTTTTCTGGTTGGCAAAATTCAGGTCTATCTGCTTTTCGGTGAAGGTGCACCACACCCGCCCCTTGCTGCCATCGCCGAAGGTGATCTCGCGGAACGGCTCCTTTTCCTTGCGGATGTGAATCTTTGCAAGGTCGTCGGGCGTGATGTCGCCCATCTCGTCGACATCGACGAACAGGTCGGCAAATTCACTCTTCTTGCCGTGCTGAAGATAATCCTTGAACTCCACCGACGCATCGGAGATGTGGTTGATGGTCAGGTCAAGACACAGGTCATAGCGCGACGAGATGCGCTCCACGTCGTCCCAGGTGCCGTAGGCCGGATCGACCTCTTCGTGGGTCAGCGGCGAGAACCCGCCGTCGGCGTTCGACGGATACAGCGGCAAGATGTGCACACCCCCGACCGCGCCCTGCAAATGCGTGTCGATCGCTGCAAGCAGGTCGGCGAGGTTGTGGCCGATGCGGTTGGGATAGGCGATGAGCTGAATCTGGTTCTTGAGGGCCATCAGGTGCGGTTCGGGTTGCGGGTCGGAACGCGCCAGACTCGCAGCCTACCGGCCGATTCGCAAGCCTGACGCACGGCATACTGGGCCCATGACAGCGGCTACTGCGGCACGACGCATTCCGTTCATCACCCTGCCCAACTGGATCAAGGCGGCCGCCGCCTGCGGCATCCACTTTCAGGGCGTGCTGCAGGAGCTCGGCATTGTCATCGAGCCCGGCCGGCTGGAGCACGCCACCATCGAAGAGGGCCAGCTCGCCAGGCTGATGGCCGCCTGCGTGCAGCAGTCACGCACCCGGCACTTTCCGTTCGTGCTGGGCGAAACGTACTCCTTTGAATACCTCGCCGACCTTGAAACCTTCATCACCACCAGCCCGACCCTGCGCGAAGCCGTCGTGGTCCTTGAATGGGTGCAGGCGCTGATCACGCCCTACATCAGCGTGCGCCTGCGCGAACACGGCGACGAGGCGCGCCTGGTGCTGCACGTGCTGGGCGATGCCCGCAGCCGGCAAGAGCCGCCCTGGCTGGCGGAATCGCTGTTCGCGTCGATATTCCGCTTCGGCCGGCTGCTGATGCCGCCGCCACACGATTTTGCGCGCCTGATGATGCGAACCCCCGCGCCGCCCTACGCCGAGACCTGCCGCGATTTCTTTGGCGTCGAGGTGATCTTCAATGCCAAAGAAGACGCGGCGGTGTTCGCCCGCCGGCTGCTGGACCTGCCCCTGGGCGGTGACTTTCCCAGCCTGCACAGCCAGGCGCGCACGCGCATCGAACAGCAATTACAGCGGGTGCTGCCGCAGGATTCGCTGATCACCCGCGTTGAACGGGCCCTGCAACGCAAACCCGCCCTGCTGGGGCTGGGCGCCGCCGCCACGGCCACTGAGCTGGGCCTGCAACTGCGCACCCTGCAGCGGCGCCTGGCCCAAGCGAACGACCGCTTCGACGCGATTCAGGCGCGGGTGCGCCACCAGATGGCCTGCGAGGCCCTGGCCAATCCGCTGACCCCTCTGGACGACATCAGCACCGCGCTGGGGTTTGCCGATCGCCGCAGCTTCACCCGCGCCTTCAGCCGCTGGAGCGGCCTGACCCCCAGCGCCTGGCGGCAACAGCACGGGCAAGGGCAGGAACAGGGGCGGATGTCGTGATCGGTTCCCTTGGGTCGCGGCCCGTCATCGACGCACGTCCGGGCGCGACCTAGCATCCAGCCTGATCCTGTTCCGCTGGAGTCGCCCATGGATGGTCTGCACGCCCCCACCCCGCCTGGCCTCGGCATCGTGCCGCGCAAGGCACCGCCGCTGGACATCGCCGCCATTCCGCGCTTCTGGTTCGGCAACGATCCCTTCAAGACCCGCTTTTTCGATGCGCTGTCGCTGCTGTTTCCCGAAGGCGAAAAATTCTTCATCGCCTGCGTGCGCGACTACCGCGCCAACATCACCGACCCCGCGCTGCAACAGCAGGTCAAAGACTTCATCTATCAGGAAGGCCAGCACGGCGCACTGCACACCGCCTTCAACGACCGCCTCAAGGCACAGGGCGTGCAGGTCGACCGCATCCTCGCCCGGCAACGCAAGATCATGTTCGATGGCTTTCGCGGCAAGCTGCCGCGGCGCTACACCCTGGGGCAGACGGCGGCAGCCGAACACCTGACCGCCATCATGGCGCACCGCTTCACCCACGCCGACGTGTTCGGCCGCGCCGACCCGATTGCCCGCGCCCTGTTTGCCTGGCATGCCGTGGAAGAGATCGAGCACAAAGCCGTGGCCTTCGATGTGCTGCGCACGGTTGCCAAAGGCGGCTGGCTCAATCGCGCAGCCTCGATGCTGCAGGTGTCGGTGACCTTTCCACTGCACGTCGTGCTGCTGATGAACCACCTGCTGAAGCTCGACGGCGTGCTGCCCGACCCGCAGGTGTGGAAAGACGGTCGCCAATGGCTGCTGGGCAGCGATGGCCTGCTGCGGCCGCTGCTGGGGGCATACCTGCAGTACTACCGCTTTGGCTTTCACCCCAACGATCAGGGCGACGTGGCCCGCATCCAGCGCTGGCGTGAGGAATTTGCCGCGCACGGAGACGCGCGGCTGGCCACCGATCGCACCCTGCAGGCCTGAGCCGCGCGCGCTCCTCAATACCCCCAGGGGTTGTTGAAGCTGCGGCGCCTCAGTCCGGCGCGCACGCCAACGACGACCCGGGCGGCTCGCCGGCGCGTGTGGTGAGGGGCGCCAGGCCGGCATCCAGCACTTCGCGCTCGTCAAACACGAAACAGCCCCCGTGGAAGTGCGCCTGCCCCACGGTCTCGAAGTATTTGAGAATGCCGCCGTCCAGTTGATAGACGTGTTCCAGCCCCTGCTCGCGCATCAGCAGCGCGGCCTTCTCGCAGCGAATGCCACCGGTGCAATAGCTGACCACCGTCACGCCCTTGAGCGCATCGGCGTGCTCGGCCAGCCGCTGCGGAAAATCGGTGAACTTGTCCAGCCGCCAGTCGATGGCGCCCACGAACGCGCCGTGGTCCACCTCGAACGCATTGCGGGTGTCGAGCAGCGTCACCGGGCGGCCTGAATCGTCCACTCCGGCATCGAGCCAGCGGGCCAGCGTGGCGGCATCGACCGCCGGCGCCCGCCCGGCTTCGGGGCGCAGCGTGGGGTGGTCCATGCGAATGATCTCGCGCTTGATCTTCACCTTCAGCCGCTGAAAGGGCGGTTGGTCAGAGTGGCTTTCCTTCACCTCGATGCCGGCGAAGCGAGGATCTTCACAGAGGGTCGCCAGCCACCTGCGGACCGCACCGGCATCCCCGGCGAGAAACAGGTTGATGCCCTCCTCGGCCAGCAGCACCGTACCCTTGAGCCCCAACGCTGCGGCCGCATCGTGCAGCCGCGCCCGCAGCGCCGGCAGGTCGGTTAGCGTGACGAAGCGATAGGCGGCGATGTTGAGACCGGTCACTGCACTTGCCGCATATCGCCAGCGTCATCATCGTCAATCGCGCGCTGAGCCTGATCGATTGTCGTTATTTGCCCCGCAACGCTGGGTGCAATCGCTGCGAAACGACCGCTGACAGACCCGGCAGGTGCCGCATCTGCCAGCTCGACGACATCCGAACCTTCTGCGAGGCGCTGTTGTGCCTTCTCGAACACGGATTCAAAGACCTGCCGGAGTCGTTCGTTGCTGAGGTTGCCGCAGGTCACCCAGAGCAGTTGGGGCGGGGCACCATATCGCGTGACCATTTCGACAAAATCGAAATCCTTGCTGATCATGACGACTTCGGCCGAACGGGCACGTCGGAAAATGACCTCGTCGGTGACATCACGCAAGCCCAGATCCCGAACCGCTGTGGCCGTCACCGAGAACCGCTGTGTCAGCCAGGGCGCCAGCGACGGCGGGAGCTGCGCATCGATCCAGAACTTCACGCGACCAGTCGTTCGAGGTCCGCTCGACGCGCGGCAAAGCGCAGGCAGGCGCGGATGTCCTCAACCTCAAGATCCGGGAAGTCCTCAAGAATTTGAGATTCAGGTACACCACTGGCGAGCATCTGCAGCACATCGCTAACGCGAATACGCATGCCGCGAATGCAGGGCTTGCCGCCGCATTGCGCAGGGTCCCAGGTAATTCGAACGTCATGCATGAAGCCGCTCCTAATCAACTGCGACCGATTGTAGCGCCGGTGTTCATTCCGACAGATAGGTGTAGCCCGACAGCCCCGCTTCCAGCTCCGCCAGCAGGCTGGCGCGCTGGCCGGCGGGGATGTCGCTGGCGGCGAACTTGCGACGATAGCTCTGGGCCAGTTGTTCGGGCGCCAGGTGCACGTAGCGCAGCAGCTCGTCGGTACGGTCGCCGTGTTCGGCACCTTCCAGCTTCCAGCCTTGCGGTGCGTTGGCATCGAGCACGACGTTGACGGCGTTGGTGTCGCCGAACAGGTTGTGCATGTCGCCCAGAATCTCCTGATAGGCACCGACCATGAAGAAGCCCAGCAGGTAGCGCTCGCCGTCGCGCAAGGGATGCAACGCCAGGGTGGGCATCACGCCTTCGCGGTCCACGTAGGCATCCAGCCGACCATCGGAGTCACAGGTGAGGTCGCACAGCCGGGTGCGCTGGGTGGGCGGCTCGTCGAGGCGATGGATGGGCAGGATGGGGAACACCTGATCAATCGCCCAGGCATCCGGCACGCTCTGAAACACCGAGAAGTTGCAGAAGTACTGGGCCGACAGCCGTTCATTGAGTCGATCCAGGGCCTCGCGATGGGCGCGAATGCCGGTGTCGAGCATCGGCATCAGCGCTCGCGCCACGGCGACCTGCGCGCGTTCGGCCCAGGCGCGATCGGTGAGCGTGATACGCCCGTCGGTGTACGCCGCGTGCGCTTCGGCGAGCAGGGTGCCGGCCTCGTACAGGCTTTCCAGCGGGCCGCGCTCGGTGAGTTCATCGAGCAGATCGCTGAACTCACAGAGCACCTGCGGCGCGTCATCGGCCAGGGGCGGCAGCGGCGCATCGCCCAGCACTTCGGCATCGACCACATCGGCAATCAGCACCGCGTGGTGCGCGGTCAGGGCGCGGCCGGACTCGCTGATCAGATCGGGCACCGGCAGGCCGGCCTCCTCACACACCGCCTGCACGGTGCGGACGATGGTGCGCGCGTATTCACGCACCGAGTAGTTCATCGAGCAGTAGCTGCGCGAGCGCGTGCCTTCGTAGTCCACCCCCAGCCCGCCGCCCACGTCGAGCACGTCCACCGGCGCGCCGAGGCGCTTCAGCTCCACATAAAACCGCGCCGCTTCGCGCAGGCCGCGGGCAATGTCGCCCACATTGGCGACCTGCGAACCGAGGTGAAAGTGAATCATCTTCACCACGTCCAGCCGCCCTGCGGCACGGAGCAGCTCGACGGCCTCGAGAATCTGCGGCGTGGCCAGACCGAACTTGGCTTTCTCGCCGCCGGTGTTCTGCTGGGTCGATTCGCTGCTGGCCGCCAGCCGCACGCGCAGGCCGATCATCGGCATCACGTCCAGCCGCTGGCTCTCGTCCAGCACCAGCGGCAGTTCGCTGAGCTTCTCGACCACGATGTACACGCGATGCCCGAGCTTCTGGCCGATGAGCGCGCGGCGAATGTAGGCGCGGTCCTTGTAGCCGTTGCAGACAATGATGCTGCCCGGCGGCGCCAGCCCCAGCACCGCGGCCAGCTCCGGCTTGGAGCCGGCCTCGATGCCCACCCGCGCCCCGCCGTGGGCAACGATGGCCTCGACCACCGACTCCTGCTGATTGACCTTGATCGGATACACCGCCGTGTACTGGCCTTCATAGGCATAGTCGGCAATGACCCCGGCGAAGGCATCACAGAGCATGTCGACGCGGTCGCGCAGGATGTCGGTGAAGCGCACCAGCACCGGCAGATCAAGACCTTCCTTGGGCAGTTGCCGGGCGAGTCGGTACAGGTCAATCGTCACCGGCGAACGGTCACGAAACGGCCGCACTTGCAGATGGCCCTGGTCGCCCACGCCGAAGTAGCCGTCACCCCAATGGTCGAGGTTGTAGCGGGCAGCGGCATCGCGCGGCGTCCAGGCGGAAGTGGTCACAGGGCTGTCACTCAGGTTGAAAAGACGAGCCGATATACTCGCGCCCTCATTTTACGGGGTAACGTCATGTCGCTTGATCAGTCCTGGATTTCCGAAGCCGTGGACGCCACCGGCACCGCCTTTGCACTCAAGGGTGAGCGAGTCCATGAAGAACAGACGCCCTACCAGAAGATCGAAATCTTCAGGACCGACACTTTCGGTTATCTGATGACCATCGACGGCTGCACCATGGTGTCGACGCGCGACAACTTTCTGTACCACGAGATGATGAGCCACCCGGCGCTCAACTCGCACCCGAATCCCGAAACCGTGGTCATCGTCGGCGGTGGTGACTGCGGCACCCTGCGCGAAGTGCTCAAGCACCCGGAGGTGAAGGCCGCCACCCAGGTCGAGATCGACGAGCGGGTCACCCGCCTGTCAGAGCAGTACTTTCCCGAACTCTGCGACAGGAACGACGACCCGCGCGCCACGCTGTTCTTTGGCGATGGCATCCAGTGGATGAAGGACGTCGCTCCCGGCTCCATCGACGTGATCATCATCGACTCCACCGACCCCGTCGGCCCCGCCGAAGGTCTGTTCGGCCTGAAGTTCTACCGCGACTGCATCACCGCCCTGAAGCCCGACGGCATGCTGGTGCAGCAGTCCGAATCGCCGCTGCTGCACCTGTCGCTGATTCAGGACATGCACGCGGCGATGAAGCAGGCGGGCTTTGCCGAGACCACCCTGCTGCACTTCCCGCAGGTCATCTACCCCAGCGGCTGGTGGAGCGGCTCGATCGCGCTGAAGCAGGCGGGCTCGATGGTCGAACGGCTCGAACAGGCCGAGGCGCTGGACACGCAGTACTACAACCGCGACATGCACCGCGCGTGCTTTGCCTTGCCCAACTTCGTAAAAAAGGCGCTGGCCTGATCCAGACGCCGTCACTGCGTCAGAAGCGGACGCAGCGCGTCAACGCGCGGGCACCCCTGAAGGACGGCGGCCGGACATCACGCCCAGCGGCTCAGGCGTAGCGGTCGAGCAGCCCCTGCCTGGCGCCGGCCTGCGGCGCGACCCCGCTCGGCTCAGCGGCGGCTCCACGGGCCGGGCGTGCCACGCGCCGGGCCGGGGCGTCATCCCGGCCTTGCGACGACGACTGCCCCACATCGGCGCCCATCAGCTGCAACCCTTTCGCCGCCAGCGCGTTGCTCAACTCGGGCAAGGCGTGCGCAAGCAGCATGCGCGCCTGTGCATCGCCACTGACCAGACTCACGGCGACCTGCTGGTCGCGCACCGCCAGGTGCACGTCCACCGTGCCCAGGCGCGGCGGGTCGAGGCGCAGCTTCATCTGCCAGACCTCGTCCTCCACCATGGTTTCGATCTGCTCGGCCAGTGCCGCCGCAGCGTCGGCAATCGGCAGCGGCGGCAGGGCCGGCGCCGCAGCGGGGGCGGCGGATGCCGCAGTGCCCGTCGCCATCGCAGTGCCGGCACTCGTAGTGATCGCCGTTGCCGGTGACATGTTGGAGGTGACGGCGTCAGCGGCAAGTGCCGGCGCCGGCGCCCCCGACATCTCCAGCCGCGCGAGCGGCGGCTCACCACCCGCGACAGCGGCCTCGGCAACAGCCGCGGATTGGGCGGCAGGCCGATCCGCTTCAGCCGCCGCACTCTGCGACAGATCATCGGTGTGCACGGCGGTGGCGGGCACCAGGCTTGCTCCCGCCAAGTGCACTGGCGTGTCCGGCACTTCAGACGCGTTGGCGGGGGCCGCATCCTCGGGGTCGACGGACGGACCGGGCATCGATGAATCGACCTCGGGGCCCGCACCATTCACGGCTTCAGCGGGCGTCGGCATGACCGAGGCCGAGGCCGTGTGCGCAATGACGGCCCGCCCCTTGGCTGACGCGGCGGCCCGCGTCGCGTCGACGGAATCGGTCGGCGGCACCGTGACGCTCGGCGCGGTCCCGTAGCGCACGCCGGCGGCCAGGGTGACGGGCTCCGCCGCAGCGACCGCTTCAAGCTCCGCCTCAGTGCTCTCCGCAGTGCCCGCAGTACCCACGACTTCAGCAGCCGTCCGGGCGACCGGGGCGTTGCGGGCATTGATCGCGCGCCCATCGAAAGGCTCGGCATCTGGCTTGGCAGCCGTGGGCTCATCGGCGTTCAGCTGCGCGACGCCGACGGGCTCGTTCGGCGCCGTCTGTGGCTCGACGCGCGCCTGCAAAGACGCGAGCGTGGTGGCGCCGTCGAAGGCGGCGGATGCCTCAGCGTCCAGCGCGGTCTCGGGGTCAGACTCGGTGCCTGCCGTGGCCGTCGCGGGCAGCGCGGACGCGGGCGCGGGCCGCAGCGACCGTGTGTGCGCGTCACCTGCGGCGCTTGCGCCTTCGTGCTGGGCCGAGAGTGCACCCGCAAAGCCGCCCTTGTGCGACGCGACATCGCCGCGGGCTCCGCTCAAAGCGGGCGCGGCAGGCGCGGACGCGGGCGAGACGACCATCATCCGCCCGCCGCCCACGCAACGACGGTGCCGAGGCTGCGGTCATCGTCGCTCGCCTGCTGCCGCCGATCACGATCATGCTGCAGCTGTTGCCGCTGGCACTCGGCGGCGCGCGACAGGCTCTGGGCCTGGGTGTGCGCCCGTTGAAAATCGAGTTGCGCCTGCAGGGCCTGGCGCTCTGCCCGCGCGATGCGCTGCTGCTGCTGTTGGCGCGCGGCGCTCAGGCGCTCGGCAAAGGCGCGGCGGGCCTGAATCTGCCAGACGCTCTGCGCCAGCGGCCGGGCGTCGTACTCCTCGGCGTAGCGCTGCAGTTCGCACAGTTGTCCCTGCGCCACCTGCACGCCCTTGCGGGCCGTGACCAGGCTGGCGGCGGCCCGATCGCGCGCACGCTGCTGAAGGTCGGCGATGCGTTGCAGGCGGGGCGTGGCAGGTGTCATGGCAGGGTTCCGGTCAGTTCGGCAAGGGCGCGGCGGGCATCGGTCAGGGGTGCCGGTTGCTCGACCGCCTGGGACAGAAATCGCTCGATCTTGGCCTGATGCAGCAAGGCTTCATCGGTGTCGGCATCGGCGCCGCTCTGGTAGGCGCCCACGGCGATCAAGTCCCGGTTGCGACTCAGCGCGCCCAGCCATCGGCGCAGCTGGGTTGCGGCCTTGCGCTGGGCGCCGTCGGCCAAATGGGTGAACAGGCGGCTGACACTGGCCTCGACATCGATGGCCGGAAACCGGCCCTGTTCGGCAATGCGCCGCGACAACACGATGTGACCATCGAGAATGGCGCGGGCGCTGTCTGCCACCGGGTCTTGCAGGTCGTCGCCCTCGGTCAGCACGGTGTAGATACCGGTGATGCTGCCGCCGCGCTGCAGGGCGCCGGCACGCTCGACCAACTGCGGAATGCGGGCAAACACCGACGGCGGATAGCCGCGGGTGGCGGGTGGCTCGCCCACTGCCAGCCCGATCTCGCGGGCGGCCTGGGCGTAGCGGGTGAGCGAGTCCATGAGCAGCAGCACGTGGCAGCCCTGATCGCGGAAATACTCGGCCACCGCCGTCGCCAGCCGCGCGCCGTTGAGCCGGGCCAGCGGGCTGGCGTCGGCCGGTGCGGCAATCACGCAGGCATGCGCCAGACCATCGGCGCCCAGGGTGTCGAAAACGAAATCGCGCACTTCGCGGCCGCGCTCGCCGATCAGCCCCACCACGGTCACGTCGGCCGTGGTGTGGCGCGTCATCATGCCCAGCAAGGTCGATTTGCCGACGCCGGAGCCGGCAAACAGGCCGACCCGCTGGCCGCGCCCGAGGGTGAGCATGGCGTTGATCGCCCGCACGCCGACATCCATGGGGGTGTCGATGGCGGCGCGCTGCAGCGGATTGATGGGCGGCGCCGACAGCCGCAAGGGCAATTCACCCTTGGGCGGCGGCTTGCCGTCCAGCGGCAGGCCATCGGCGCCCATCACCCGGCCCAGCCAGTCGGCCCCGATGCGCGGCTCGCCGGTGAGGCGGCGCGCCGCCACCCGCGCGGCAGGCGCCAGACCGGTCAGCGGCCCGGCGGGCATGAGAAAGGTGCGGTCATCGGCAAACCCGACGACCTCGGCCGGCACCCAGCAATCGGGCGCGGTTTCGATGGCGCAGGCGCTTTCCAGCGGCAGGCTGAGGCCGCGTGCCTGCAGGGCCAGTCCCACCATCTGGTCGAGACGCCCGGTGCGCAGCAGCGGCGCCTGATCGGGCGCCTGCGTGGCGCGCTCGCTGAACCGTTCGGCCAGCGTGGCGCTCACGCGCGGCCCTGCCAGTCGGCCACCCACTGCGCGAGTCGCGTGCTCAGACGCGCGTCGATCGACAGCGGCTGGCTGTCGACGCAGACATCGGCGGCGCCCAGCGCCGGGTCGGCTTCGATGCGCCAGCCCGCGGGCTGATCGACCAGTGCCGACAGGGCGGCGGCGGCGGCCGGCGCGACCCTGAGCGTGACCGGCGTGCGCGACTCGCCCAGCGCCGCCAGGGCCTTGTCGGCCAAGGGCTTGAGTGCGGCGGGGTCCAGCGCCAGGGCCTGCTCGGTGAGCGTGCGCGCCAGCGCCACGGTGAGCTCGCAGAGCGTGTCGGTGAGCCGCACGCGGTCGGCGGCAAGCGGCTCATCGAGCGCGGCAATCAGCAGGCGCAGATGGTCAATCTTGGGCTCGGCCGCCTTGCGCGCGGCCGCCTCGCCTTCTTTGCGGCCGCGCTGATAACCCTCGTCCCACGCGGCCTGCTCCAGGGCTTCGAGGTGCGCGGCGGTGGGTGGCGACTTGCGGGCCGCACGCGGGTCGGGACGGTCCAACTGCGGCGCCTGCCACTGGTGGACCTGCTCGGCGCCGTCGGTGCCGAACGACGTTGCGGGCTCACTCACACGAAGTCCTCACGGCTGCTCCCCAGCTGAATCTCACCTTCGTCGCCCAGCTTGCGGGCGATGCCCAGAATCTCCTTCTGCGCCGACTCCACGTCGGCCACCCGCACCGGCCCGCGGGCGTCCATGTCTTCGCGCAGCATGTCGGCGGCACGCTTGGACAGGTTGCCCAGAATCTTGTCGCGCACCCGCGGGTCGGCGCCTTTCAGCGCCAGACCCAGCTTGTCGGTGGCCACGTCGCGCAGCAGCCGCTGGATGTTGCGGTCGTCCAGCTCGCCGAGATTGTCGAAGACGAACATCAGGTCCTGGATGCGGGTGCCGAGGTTGTCGTCCACATCGCGGATGCGCGACATCAACGCCGCTTCGGCGCCCGAATCCATCAGATTGAGAATGTTGGCCGCGACCTTCACGCCGCCCACGCTGGACGACTTGAGGTTCTGGTTGCCGGCAAACTGCCGCTCGAGAATGTCGTCCAGCTCGTGCAGCGCGTGCGGCGGAATGCCCTCCAGCGTGGCGATGCGCATCACCACGTCGGCGCGCGACCGTTCGGGCAATGCTTCGAGCACCGCGGCGGCCTGGTCGGCATCGAGGTGCGAGAGCACGATGGCGATGATCTGCGGGTGCTCGTTGCGCACCAGATCGGCGATGGAGCGCGGTTCCATCCACTTCAGCGCCTCCAGACCCTTGGTGTTGCGGCCCAGCAGGATGCGGTCGATCAGGCCCGAGGCCTTGTCTTCACCCAGCGCGCCAACCAACACCCTGCGCACGTAGTCATCGGCGCCCACGCCCAGCGAGGTCTGGTCGCCCAGTTCGTTGATGAACCGGTCGATGACCTGATTGGCCTGCGGGGCCGACACACTGCCCAGACTGGCCATGGCCTGACCGAGTTTCTGCACCTCTTTGGCGCCGATGTGCCTGAGCACGTCGGAGGCTTCCTTCTCGCCCAGCGACAGCAGAAAGATGGCGGCGCGTTGCAGGCCGGTCATATCCGCCGGCAGCGGTGCGGTGATGGCGTCAGGCATCGGTTCCCACCCACGATTTGACCACTTGGGCGACGCGCTTGGCGTCTTCGTTCACGGCCTGGCGTGCCAGCAGCAGCTTGTCGTCCAGCGACAGGCCGGGCCGATCGAGGGCCGTCAGCGCTGCATTGCGCGGTGGCGTTTCCCCACCATCGGCAGCATCGCCCGGCAAGGCCATGGCGGGCGGACCCTCGGCGGCGCGGGGTGCACTGAGATTTTTCAGCAGGGGGCGAATCAGCAGCCAGGCGATCAGCGCCAGGGCCAGGACGCCCAGGCCCTCACGGGCGCTGCGGTACACCCAGGCGGCCTGCCACCAGGGCGCGGGCAGCGGCGGTTCGATGACCGGGGCAGCCTGCATCGCGCCCTGGCGCACGGTGACCCGGTCACCGCGCGCTTCTGAAAAGCCCACCGCGTCACGCACCAGGGCCTCGACATCGGCCAGGGTCTCGGCGCTCCACGCCGGCGTTGCGGGCGGAGTGCCCTCTTCGACCGGGGCAGTCGGCGGTGGACGATCGAGCAGGACCGCCACGGTGACGCGCGCCACGCGGTTGCCCCGGGTGCGGGTGTAGTGGACTTCACGCGACACATCGAAGCTGCGCCGCTCGGCGGTGGTGACCGACTCGGCTGCGGCGGCCGGATCAGGCGCCATGCCGCCGGCTTCCGGGGGCTGGTTGGCGGCCGCGCCCGGCACGCCGGCAGGTGCCGCTGCGGTGCCGGCGCCGGAGCCGGTCTCGCGGGTGATCTGCTCTTCGCGCATCACCGGGTTGGGGTCGACCACTTCGCTGGCCTGCTCGGCCTCGGTGGGGTCGAGTTCGACCATGACCTGCACTTCGGCGCGCCCCACCAGCGGCGCGATGAGTTGCTGCACGCGCGCCACCAGCATCGACTCCATGCGCCGGGCGAGTTCAAAATGCCGCTCCATGGCGGCGCCTTCGGTGTTCAGCTGCGACAGCACCGCGCCACGGGCGTCGACCACGGTGACGTCTTCGGTCTGCAGTTCGGGGATGCTGGCCGCCACCAGATGGGCGATGGCCTCGGCCTGCCCCTGGTCGAGCCGGGCGCCGGGCAACAGGTCGAGCACCACCGAGGCAGTGACCCGCGCGCGGTCGCGGATGAAGGCGCTCTGCTTGGGCATGGCCAGGTGCACGCGGGCATTGGCGACCGGCTGCAGGGCACTGATGGTGCGGGCCAGTTCCTGCTCCAGCGCGTGCTGGTAGCGGGCGCCTTCCATGAAGCTGCTGACGCCGAAGCCTTGCGGTTCGCCCAGCATGTCCATGCCGGTGCCTTGCGGGGTGACGCCGCTGCGTGCGAGGTGCATGCGGGCGTCGTTGGCGCTGGAGGCCGGCACCTGGATCACGCCGGGGCCGGGGCCGATCTGCACCGCGAATCCGGCGCCGCGCAGGCTGTCGACCACTGCGGCGGCATCGCGGTCGTTGAGCTGGGTGAACAAGGCCGTCTGCGCTGCGGGACGCGACCAGAGCACCACGGTCACACCGGCGGCCACCGCCAGGGCGACACCGATCAGCAGCAGCAGGGGCTTGCTGCGGTCCAGCCAGGTGTCGACCGTGAGGGTCGGGCTGGGTTTGGGGAGAGAACGCGTGAGCGCTAGATCGGCCATGGCGGATAGCTCTGACGGTTAGATCGGCATGTTCATGACGTCCTGGTAGGCCTGCACGACACGGTTTCTGACCTCAACCGTGGCGCGAAAGGCCACCTGGGACTTCTGCATTGCGACCATGGTCGAGGCGAGATCGCCGCGACCGAGTTCGAATTCCTGCGCCATCGAGGCGGCGGTCATCTGTTTGTCGTTGACGCCTTTGAGCGCCTCACCCAGACGTTCGGCAAACGCCGATTCCTTGACCCCCTGCGGGCCAGCGGGGGCCGATGCGGCCTGCAGGTTCGGCAAGGCCGAGCGGCTGCGAATCTCCCGCATCTGCGCCAGTAGCGACTGGATGCCGTCATTGCCCACAGGTGTCACGATCAGCCTCCTCGAGGGTGCGTCAGGTTGAAGGTGCAGCAAGCCCGGGGCGCAGCGCTCACGAGCGGACCGCTTCCACCGACGAGAGGCCGTGCTTGCGCATCCGCTCGATCAGGGTGGTGCGCGACATCCGCAGCTTCTGCGCCGCGTGGGCGACCACGCCCTGCGTCTGCATCAACGCCTGGCGGATGAGGCTGACCTCGATGCCGGCAAGGTGTTCGCGCAGGTCGACGCCGTCGGCCGCGAGCGTGTCGCTGGCCGGCGCCACCGCCGCGGATGCGGCCGCGAGTGCAGGTGCGGGCGCGGCGGCCGGCAGCGGGATCACGGGCTCGACGGCACGCAGGCGATAGCGAACGGGCAGGTCTTCGACGCTGGCGACGCTGCCCAGCACGGTGACGGCCACCCGTTCCAGCACGTTGGCCAGCTCCCGCACGTTGCCGGGCCAGGGATATTGCGCGAGCGCCGTCATGGCGCCGCGATCCAGCCGCACGGCAGGCCGCCCCTGTGCCACGAGGCGCTCGCAGAGCGTCTCGACCAGCACCGGCAGATCGTCGATGCGGTCGCGCAGGGCCGGGGTTTCGACCGGGAACACGTTGAGACGGTAGTACAGGTCTTCGCGGAATTCGCCGTCGAGCACGGCCTGATCGAGATCGCGGTGGGTGGCGGCCACAATGCGCACGTCACAGGCGATGGTGCGGCCGCCGCCGACCCGCTCGAAGCTGCGCTCCTGCAAGACCCGCAGCAGCTTGACCTGCATCGGCAACGGCATGTCGCCGATCTCGTCGAGGAACAGCGTGCCGCCCTCGGCGAGTTCGAAGCGGCCCTTGCGCTGGGTGATGGCGCCGGTGAACGCGCCCTTTTCGTGGCCGAACAATTCACTTTCAAGCAGTTCGGCGGGAATCGCCCCGCAGTTGATCGCCACGAACGGCTTGTGGGCGCGCGGACTGCTGGCGTGGATCTGCTGGGCGACGACCTCTTTGCCGGTGCCGGATTCACCGGTGATCAGCACCGTGGTGTCGTGCTGCGCAACCTGGCCAATCAGGCGCCGGATGCGGCGCATGGCGATGGACTCGCCGGCCAGGCGGACGCCGCTGCCCGGCAGGGCCGGGCGCGGCCGTTCGCGGACCACGGGGCTGTCGGTGTCGGGTTCCAGTGGCAGGGCTTCAAAGTGCAGCATGGCAGGCTCCTTGACCGGCACGCGGCCGGTCAGTGACAGATCGGAAATGAATCGGATGCGGCGGGCTCAGGCGGCAATCGGATGGGCGCGATCGCGGGCAGCGGGATACCCCAGCGCCTCGCGGTACTTGGCCACCGTGCGCCGCGCCAGGCGGATGCCCCGCTGGGCCAGGGCGTCGGTCAGCGCGGCGTCGTCCAGGGGCTGGCCGGGGGCCTCACCGGCAATCAGGCGCTTCACCAGCGCGCGGGCCGCGACCCCGGCCACGCTGTCTTCACCGGCGGCCTGGCTGAAGAAGGCGCGCAGCTCCAGGGTCTGCCCCGGCAGCGCCACATACTTGCCGTTGACCGCGCGGCACACGGTGGACTCGTGCACGCCCACCACGTCGGCAATCTCTTTCAGGGCCAGCGGACGGCAGGCCTCCAAACCGTGGCTGAGCACCTTGAACTGCCGCGCCAGCACCGCCTGCGCGACCTTCAGAATGGTTTCCTGCCGTTGATGCAGGCTTTTGATGAGCCAGCGCGCCTCGGTGAGCTGGCCGCGCAGGCTACTGGCCTCGGGCCCCATGCTGCTGATCATCCGCGCGTAGGTGTGGTTGATGTCGAGCTGCGGCGTGGCGTGGCGGGTCAACGCCACCTGCCAGCGGCCGTCGCGGCGTACCACGCAGACATCCGGGACGATGGGGGTTGCGTCCGCGTCCACGGCGCCGGGGCGGGTGACCAGGCTGCGCAGCAGGCCCAGGGCGGCACTGAAGGTGGCCGGGCTGGCCTGCAGCGCGCGCCGCAGGCTGTCGAGGTCGCGGCGGCTGAGGCGGGTGACGCCGTGCTGGACGATGCGCAGTGCCAGGGCCTGGGCATCGCTGGCGGGCAGACGGTGCAATTGCAGCTCCAGGGCTTCATCGAGGGTGCGCGCGCCATAGCCGGCCGGCCCCAGGTTCTGGATGACGCCCAGCGCCTGTTCCAGCAGCACCACGTCGATGCCGTTCTGCGAACCCAGACGAGTGAGGGGCACGCTCAGGAATCCCGATGCGTCCATCGCCGCCAGCACGATCTCGGCGGCGGCACGGCAGGCGTCGCTCATCGGTTCGATCGCCAGGGCTTCAAGCACCTGCACCTGCGGGTCATCAGACACCGGCGCGGCAAGCCGGGCCTCTGCAGATGCGTCGGCAAAGTCATCGCCGCGCGACAGACGCGCCAGGGTGGCGTCCCAGGGCAGTTCGGCCACGCCTTCGCTGGCGCGCGTCACCGCCTCCATGTCGAGGGTGTCGTCGGCATCGTCGGCGTCGGTTTCGACGGTTTGCTCGGCGTCGAGCATCACGTTCTGGGCCAGCCAGCCCTGCACGGTCTCGTGCAGACCCACCAGATCCATCTGCAACAACTGGCTCTGCTGGATGCGGGCGGCGTAGCTTTTCTGTTGCAGGTGACCGCTGACAATGGCGTGCATGCTGGGCTCCGGTGGCACTGGGATCCTGGAATCAACGGGGTGTTGGATTCCCGACACAGCGCCAGACTGCCCTACGACATTGTCATTGCCAATGTAGGCATTGGATTACATCTGTAGGGTTTTTCCTTAACTTTCGGCGTCGAGGTTCCGCCGCCCAAATGCACGGGCAGACCAGCGGCAGTCATCAACGGTTCAGGCGGTCGCGCCGGGCGCGTGGGTGCATGTTTCAGCCAGAATTCAGCGCCGCAGCCGGGCTGACGAATGGCCACCCGGCGCCGGGCGGCTGCAGCCCTTCGGGGCCCGCGCTAGGCTGGCGGCCCGTCACTGAACCTGGACCTGCGCATGGCCGCCCCCGCCCAGCCCCTGATGCACGGCATCACCCGTCTCGACACCCTGCAAAGCCGGGCCGGCATGGCCGCCTGCTACGCGATTGTCCGCAACGGCGAGGTCGCCTTCATCGAAGCCGGCACCAGCCCCGGCGTCCCGGCCCTGCTGGCCTGGCTGGCGCAAGAAGGTCTGTCGGTGGAGCAGGTGCGGTACGTGATGCCCACCCACGTTCACCTCGACCACGCCGGTGGCGTGGGCCTGCTGATGCGCGCCTGCCCCAGCGCGCGGCTGGTCGTTCATCCGCGCGGCGCCCGGCACATGATCGACCCCGCCGCGCTGATCGCCGGCGCCACTGCGGTGTACGGCCCCGAAATGGTGAAAACGGCCTACGGCGAGATTGCGCCGGTGCCCGCCGACCGGGTCGACATCGGCGAAGACGGCAGTCTCTGGCCGCTGGGGGACAGCACGCTGGAGATCATCGACGCGCCTGGCCACGCCCGACACCACTTCTGCGTCTACGACGCCACCAGCCGCGGTCTGTTCACCGGCGACGTGTTTGGGCTGTCGTATCGGGAATTCGACACCGCCAGGGGGCCGTTCCTGATGCCCACCACCACGCCGGTGCAGTTCGAGCCCGATGCCTGGTGCCACACCCTGGACCGGCTGCTGGCCAAACAACCCGAGCGCGCGTTTCTGACGCACTTTGGCGTGGTCGAAGGCCTGCCGGCGCTGGCAGACACCCTGCGTCAGGGCATCAGCGACTACCTGCAGCTTGCCCGCGCGGCGCCCGACGGGGACGGCCGCCACGAAGCCATCCGCAACAGCATCGCGGCACTCACCCACCGGCAATTGCGCGCCCACGGCGTGACCCTGGGCGACGACCAGATCGAAGCCATTCTGGGCCTGGACTTCGACCTCAACGCCCAGGGCCTGGGCGTGTGGCTGGAAAAGACCGGCTGAGCCCGGTGCGACCCGCGCTTGACGCTGCCGGAACGCGGCTTCCACTATCGCGACATGAGGATGTCCTGAAACGATGAACCAACCGACCACCACGTCCGGATTCCTGGGCGGCCTGGCGCGCCGTCTGGTGGCCGACGGCCTGCTGTCCGAGTCGGCGGCGCGTGAGCTGCAGGCCAAGGCGGTCAAGGATCAGCGCCCGTTCGTCGCGGTGGTGGTGGAGTCGACCCGGGTTGCGGCCCACGAACTGGCCCATGTCGCCAGCCAGGAATTCGGCATGCCGCTGCTCGACCTGTCGGTGGTCGACATCGATCTGGCGCTGATTCACGGGCTCAGCGAAAAAGTGCTGAAGAAGGCCCATGCCGTGCCGATCTATGCGCGCGGCAAAAAGATCTTCGTCGCCGTCAGCGACCCGCTCAACCTGCAGGCGCTGGACGAAATCAAGTTTGCCTCCGGCAGCCAGACCGAGCCGGTGCTGGTTGAAGAAGACAAGCTGGCCCGAGCGCTGGAAAGCGCCCTCCGCGTGCTGGCGCAGGCCGACATGTCGGGCGGCGACGCCGACCTCGAAAACCTGGAACTGGTCGACACCGAAGCTGAAGCCTCCGGCAACGATGTGGGCAAGGACGGCGCCGATGACGCGCCGATTGTCCGCTACATCAACAAGGTGCTGGTCGATGCCATCAACCAGGGCGCGTCTGACGTGCACTTTGAGCCCTATGAGAAGACCTACCGCATCCGCTACCGACGCGATGGCGAACTGAAAACCATCGCCCAGCCGCCGGTCGGCCAGGGCGTACGCCTCGCGGCCCGCCTGAAGGTGATGAGCCGCATGGACCTGGCGGAAAAGCGGGTGCCGCAGGACGGCCGCATCAAGCTCAACCTGTCGCGCAACAAGGCCATCGACTTTCGTGTATCGACCTGCCCGACGCTGTTCGGCGAGAAAATCTGCGCCCGTATTCTCGATGCCACGCAGGCGCAGATGGGCATCGATGCCCTGGGTTACGAGCCGGAACAGAAGGCCGCCTACCTGAAGGCACTGAACCAGCCGCAGGGCATGATTCTGGTCACCGGCCCCACCGGCTCGGGCAAGACCGTGTCGCTGTATACCGGCCTGAACATCCTCAACACCGACGACATCAACATCTCGACCGCCGAAGACCCGGCTGAAATCAACCTGCCGGGCGTCAACCAGGTCAACGTCAACCCCAAGCAGGGCCTGACCTTCGCCGCCGCGCTGAAGGCGTTTCTGCGCCAGGACCCCGACGTGATCATGGTCGGCGAAATCCGCGATCTGGAAACCGCCGAGATCGCCATCAAGGCCGCGCAGACCGGACACCTGGTGATGTCGACCCTGCACACCAACGACGCGCCGCAAACCCTCGTGCGTCTGATGAACATGGGCGTGCCGGCCTACAACATCGCCTCGACGCTGTCGCTGGTGATTGCCCAGCGGCTGGCCCGCAAGCTGTGCAGGGTGTGCAAACGGCCGGCGCAGATTCCGCGGCCCGAGCTGATCCGCCAGGGCTTTACCGAGGCCGAGCTGGACGACCCGGACACGCAGATCATGGAGGCCGTGGGCTGCGATCAGTGCGAGAACAGCGGCTACAAGGGCCGTACCGGCGTCTATCAGGTGATGCCGTTCTCCGACGCCATGGGCCGCATCATCATGGAAGATGGCAACGTACGGGACATTCAGGATCAGGCACAGGCTGAGGGCGTGGCCAACCTCCGTCAGTCGGCGCTGCGCAAGGTTCGGTCGGGTGCGATCGATCTTCTGCAGGCCAACGCCTGTACCGTGGGCGACTAGCCCCGTCCCCCTTTTCTTCTGCTCGCGAGTCGACCTGAATGGCCACCACCACCGCCAAGGCGCCCAAGGAATATCCCTTCAAATGGGAGGGCCTTGATCGCAAAGGCAACCGCATCAAGGGCCAGTCGAGTGGGCCGACTGCCGACTTCATCAAGTTCAGCCTGCGCAAGCAGGGCATCAACCCCATCTCGGTGCGCAAGGCCTCCACCCTGTTCGCCAAGGGCAAGGGCAAGGTCGACGCGCTCGACATCGCCGTGTTCAGCCGCCAGATCTCGACCATGCTCGCCGCCGGCGTGCCGCTGGTGCAGTCGCTGGAGATCATCGGTCGCGGTCACGACAAACCGGCCATGGGCGAGATGGTGCTGGGCATCAAGACCTACATCGAGGGCGGCGCCTCGTTCTCGGAGGCCCTGGGCAAGTACCCCCTGCACTTCGACGAGCTGTACGTGAACCTGGTCGATGCCGGCGAAAAGTCCGGCGCCCTGGAAACGCTGCTCGAAAAGATTGCCACCTACAAGGAAAAAACCGAGGCGCTGAAGAAAAAGGTGCGCAAGGCCATGACCTACCCGATTGCCGTCCTGGTGGTGGCGATGATCGTGACCGGCATCCTGCTGTACTTCGTGGTGCCGCAGTTTCAGGACCTGTTCCAGGGCTTCGGCGCCGACCTGCCGGCCTTCACCCAGTTCGTGATCAACCTGTCGAAATGGATGCAGGCCAACGGCCTGTATCTGATCGCGGGCATCGCCGCGTTCATTGTCGGCTTCATCGCGCTGAAAAAGCGCTCGGCCAGGTTCAGGCGCGCGTTGGACCGCATTTCGCTGAAGATTCCGGTGGTCGGCGACATCCTTTACAAGTCGGCCGTGGCGCGCTACGCCCGCACGCTGTCGACCATGTTCGCCGCGGGCGTGCCGCTGGTCGAAGCGATGGATTCGGTCGCCAAGGCCGCCGGCAACATCGTCTTCACCGAGGCCATCTTCACCATGCGTGACCAGGTGGCCACCGGCACCCAGTTGCAGTTGACGATGTCGCAGTCCGGCATGTTTCCCAACATGGCGACCCAGATGGTCGCCATCGGCGAGGAATCCGGCTCGCTGGATGCCATGTGCGCCAAGGTCGCGGACTTCTACGAGGCCGAGGTCGACAACCTGGTCGACAGCCTCACCTCGCTGATGGAGCCCTTCATCATGTCGGTACTCGGGGTGCTGGTCGGCGGCCTGGTGGTCGCGATGTACCTGCCCATCTTCAAAATGGGCCAGGCCATCTGAATGTTCGAGCCCCTGATCGCATTGCTGGCCGGCAGCCCGGCCCTGCTCATCAGCCTGACCCTGGTGCTGGGACTGCTGGTCGGCAGCTTCCTCAATGTCGTCAGCCTGCGTCTGCCGCGGATGATGGAGCGCGCCTGGCGCCTTGAGGCCCGGCAGATTCTCGACCTGCCCGCCGTGGACGAGCCGCGGCTGTCACTGAGCCATCCGCCCTCGACCTGCCCGGCATGCCAGGCGCGCATCCGCCCCTGGCACAACCTGCCGGTGATTGGCTGGTGCTGGCTGCGCGGCAGGGCGGCCTGCTGCGGCGCGCCCATCGCCCTGCAATACCCGGCGGTGGAACTGGCCTGCGGCCTGCTCAGCGCCGCCTGCGCCTGGCATTTTGGATTCGGCCTGCCGCTGGTGCTGGCACTGGTGCTGACCTGGACACTGCTGGTGCTGGCGGTCATCGACGCACGCACCACATTGCTGCCCGACAGCCTGACCCTGCCCCTGATCTGGGGCGGTTTGCTGGCCGCGTTGCTGGGGTGGAGCAGCGTGTCGCTCAGCGACGCGGTCGTGGGTGCCATGGCCGGCTACATGAGCCTGTGGAGCGTCTACTGGGCCTTCAAGCTGATCACCGGCAAGGACGGCATGGGCTACGGTGACTTCAAGCTGTTCGCCGCGCTGGGTGCCTGGCTGGGCTGGTCGCAACTCCCCTTGATCATCCTGCTGGCCTCGGTGGTGGGCGCGGTGGTCGGCATTGGCCTGATGATCGCCAAGCGCGCCGGCCGCGACCTGCAACTGCCGTTCGGCCCCTACCTGGCTGCCGCCGGCTGGATCGCCCTGCTGTGGGGCGACGCGATTGCCCTGACCTATCTGCAGAGGGTTGGCCTGTGAGCCGCACCACACCCCCCATCGTCGGCCTCACCGGCGGCATTGCCAGCGGCAAGTCGTCGGCTGAAGCGGCGTTCCGGGCACTCGGCGTGCCGGTGCTTGACGCCGACCAGGTGGCCCGCCAGGTGGTGGCGCCTGGCAGCGCCGGCCTGGCAGCCGTCATCGAGGCGTTCGGCGCCGAATTCCTGACGGCGGACGGGCAACTGGACCGACGCCGGATGCGCGAGCGGGTGTTCGCCCATCCCGCCGAGCGCACGCGTCTGGAGGCCCTGACCCACCCATTGATCGGCGAGGCCATGGACCAGTGGTGTCGCGCCCAGGCGGCGGCGCCCTACGCCGTTCTGTCGGTCGCCATTCTGCTGGAGAGCCGCTTCCGCGCGCGCGCCGACTTCATTCTGGTGGTCGATGTCAGCGAAGCCGTGCAGATCGAGCGCCTGCGCGCGCGCGACGGCATCGACGAAACCCTGGCGCGGCAGATGCTGGCGGCCCAGACCAGCCGCGATGCGCGTCGCGCCGCCGCGCACGGCCTGATCGACAACAGTGGTTCGCTCGAAGCGCTGCGGGCACAGGTCGCCGACTGGCATCAGCAATTCCTGACGAAATGGCGGGACGATGATGCCGTTTGAAATGAGACAGGGGAGTGGTCACAATCCGGGGTCGGTCGTAAACAGGTTCGCTGTGTCGAGTTCGGACGATTTCGTCATTTTCGAGCAACCGCTCACCGAGCGCGTGCGCATTTTTCTGCGTCTGGAGTTTCTACTGGCGCAGCGCCGCCATCACCGCCGCGATGAAACCGAGTTCGGCGTGCGCAGCACCCTGCACGTGCTGCTCGACCTGCTGGCGGTGATGTCCCGGTCCGATCTGAAAACCGACCTGCTCAAGGAGCTCACCGAGCAAAAGGCCTCGCTGACGCTGCTGTCAAAACGCCCCGGCGTGGATCAGGACGCCTTGATCGAGACGCTCGATGGCATCAACAGCGCCATTCGTGGCCTGAAAGGGCTGGCCAACCACTTCGCCAGCAACCTGTTGCGCGAGAGCGACTTCCTGACCACCGTGGCCAACCGCTATGCCATGCCGGGCGGCACCTGCGGATTCGACCTGCCCACCTTGCATTTCTGGCTGTCTCAGCCCCGGCACCTGCAAGAGCAGGACCTCGACACCTGGGCCGCCGACATGATCCCGTTCGAGCAGGCCATCGCGCTCTACCTGCGGCTGCTGCGCGAAAGCCGCGAGACCGAGCGCGTCACCGCCATCAAGGGCATGCACATCCACATGCCCAACGGGCCGTGTCACCTGCTGCGCGCCCATGTGCCACGGTCGATCGCGACCTTCCCGGAGATCAGCGCCAGCCGCCATCGCTTCAGCATCCGCTTCATGACCGTGGCCTCGGTGAAAGACCGCGCGACGCAGCTCGGCGTGGACGTGCCGTTCCTGATGCAGTGCTGCACCCTGTGAGCGAGGTGAAAGCAGTGCCCCGCCTGGGGCGATGCCCCCAGTGCGGCACGTCGAGCCGTCTCGACACCCAGAACGCCTGGCGTCCGTTCTGCAGCGAGCGCTGCAAGCTCATCGATCTGGGCGACTGGTTTGCCGAACGCCATCAGGTGATCGAGCCCCTGCCGGGCGACCCGTTTGACCCTGCGGACTGAGCCCTCACGCCCCATCGCCTGAACGTCCGTGGTTGCGCAAACCTGGCCTTGCACTCAACGCGGGCGCGGGCGCGGGCGCAGACCCAACCTCAGACCCAACCCCAACCTCGTATCGCGGCAATGCCGTGGGCGCCGTGCGCCAGGGCGGTGGCAAGCCGGTCTGGCGCCAGCCCGCCAATGGCATAGACCCGCATGCCCGCCGCCCGCGCAATCGACGACCACGCCGGCCAGCCCAGCGGCGCCGCGCCCCCGGCATGACTCGGCGTGGCCTCGACCTGGCCCAGCAGCAGCGCCTGCGCGCCCCACGCCCGCGCGGCCCTGCCCCCTTCGGCATCGTGCACCGAGGCGATGCAGCGCCGCGGTGCCGCGGTGCCCAGCGGGCGGGCGCGCCAGAATGCCTCGGGGGCGTGGAACACGGTCTCCAGCGCGGCGGCGTGCTGCGGATCCCGATCGAGCACCGGCTGATACCCGGCGGCGCGCTGCGTCGCCACCCAGACGCCGGCGGCCTGTTCGTAGGCAGCGTCCGGCCACTGCGGCTGCCGCAGGCGAATCAGGCTGCCCAGCGGCAGGTTCAGCGGCCGGGGCACGGCAGCACCCCACGGCACGGCGGGCGTGATCGCATAGCACCGGGGCCAGCGCAGCGCAGCCAGAATCGGCGCGACGCTGGGCAACTGCGGGCTCAGGTGCAGCAGACGGTCGGGCCGGGCCCAGGCCAGGGCTTGCCCTTCGCGGCCCGCCGGCGTGCCCAGGTAGTCGTGCACCCAGGCGGTGGCCAGGCGCACGCGCCGGTCGGTGTAGGGCTGCACGAAGTCGATCAGCGGCACGCTGCTGCCGAGCTGGATGCCGAGCTCCTCGTCAAGCTCGCGGGCCAGCGCCGTTGCCGCACTTTCGCCGGCTTCGATCTTGCCGCCGGGAAACTCCCAGTAGCCGGCGGCAATCTTGCCGCTGGGGCGCTGCGCCATCAGCACCTCGCCGCCGCGGTTCAGCACCACGCCGCACGCCACCTCGATCAGCGGCCGTCGATCGGCAGCCGCGTCCATCAGGTGCGGTATTCGGCGTTGATCTTCACGTAGTCGTAGCTGAAATCGCAGGTCCAGCAGCGAATCGACGCGTCGCCGCGCCCCAGCGACACGGTGATGGTGTAGGCCGCCTGGGCCAGCACGGCGGTGCCCGCCGCCTCGGTGTAGTCGGGATGCGGCTGTCCACCGGCCAGCAGCGCAACGTCATCAAGCCGCAGATCGACGCCGGCGGGATCAAGGCCCTCGACGCCGGCCTTGCCAATGGCCATGACCAGCCGCCCCCAGTTGGCGTCACCGGCAAACAGCGCGGTCTTGACCAAGGGCGAGTTGGCGATCGACATCGCCACCTGACGGGCCTCGTCGCGGCTGCGGGCGCATGCCACGTCGATGGTCACGAAGCGGGTGGCGCCCTCCCCGTCGCGGGCGATGGCCTGGGCCAGGGTTTCGCAGACCTCGAAAATCGCCTCACGGACGGCCAGGGCGTCGGCACTGCCCTCGGCAAACGGCGCACCGCCAACCGCCCCGGTGGCGGCGATCACGAAGCTGTCGTTGGTCGAGGTGTCGCTGTCGACGGTAACGCAGTTGAACGAGCGATCCGCCGCCTCGCGCGTCAGAGCCTGCACCGCATCGGCGTCCATCGGCGCATCGGTGGCCACCACCGCGAGCAGGGTCGCCATGTTGGGATAGATCATGCCCACGCCCTTGGCGATGCCGGTGACCGTGACCGGTCCGCGCGTGGTCTCGACCCGCCGCGACAGGCCCTTGGGCACGGTGTCGGTGGTCATGATCGCGGTCGCGGCGGCTGCCCAGTGCCCGGGGTCGGCGGCGGCAAGGGCGCGCGGCAGGGCGTCGCGCATGCGTGCCACCGGCAGCCGCACGCCGATCACGCCGGTGGAGAAGGGCCACACCTGCGCCGACTCGCAGCCGAGTTGTGCGGCCAGGGCGTGGGTCAGGGTTGCCGCGTCTTCGGCACCGCCATCGCCGGTGGCGGCATTGGCATTGCCGCTGTTGATCAGCAGTGCGCGCAGGCGACCGGCGCCGCTGGCCAGCCGCGTGCGGCACAGGTGCACGGGGGCCGCCGCAAAGGCGTTCTGGGTGAAGACACCGCCTGCGACCGTGCCGGGCGCAAAGCACATCACCAGCAGATCGTCGCGGCCCGCCTTCTTGATCGCCGCAGATGCAACGCCCAGCGACACGCCGGCGACAGGGAGCAGATCGGCAGGAGCGAGCAGGTTCACGGCCATGGCGGACACCACACGAATGAGGGGCCGCGAGCTTACCGAAGCCCGCGCGCGCTGCCTACGCCCGCACCATCCGGATCAGAGTTGGCCGTGGCACTGCTTGTACTTTTTGCCGCTGCCGCAGGGGCAAGGGTCGTTGCGGCCCACCTTGGGCATGTCCCGCATCACCGTTGCCGGCTTCAAGGGGGGCGGCGCGGCGCGCGGTGGATTCAGTGGCCTGCCGCCCGACGGGGCGGGGGCGACGCTTGCCGGCGGTGCCTGTTCGGGCGCCGGCGTGCTGGGCGGCAGCGCCGTGGGTTCAGCGTGCTGGGCCTGCATGCGGTTGGCCAGGGCTTCGGTGTTGCGGCGGCGCTGCGCCTCGACCGCTTCGACCTCGGCCTCGGTCTGGATGCGCACCCGCGCCAGCAGGCTGGTGACTTCGAACTTGAAGCGCGCCAGCAGCTCGCTGAACATGCCAAAGGCTTCGCGCTTGTATTCCTGCTTGGGGTCCTTCTGCGCATAGCCGCGCAGGTGGATGCCCAGGCGCAGGTAGTCCATGGCGGCCAGATGCTCGCGCCAGAACTGGTCCAGGGTCTGCAGCATGATCGCCTTTTCGAAATGCTCCAGCACCGAGTCGCCCACCGAGGCCTTCTTGGCCGCGTAGGCCTCTGCCACCAGAGCCAGCAGTTTGCTGCGCAGCTTGGTCTCGTTGAGCGCCTCGTCTTCATCGAGCCAGCGCTGTATCGGCAGGTCGAGGGCCAGGTCGCGTTTCAGCGCTTCTTCGAGCCCGGGCACGTTCCACATCGACTCCACCGACTGCGGCGGAATGTAGGCATCGACCAGCGCGGTGACCACGTCGGGCCGGATCGATTCGACCAGGCCGGTCACCTTGTCGGCGCCCATCAACTGGTCGCGCAGTTCGTACACCACCTTGCGCTGGTCGTTGGCGACGTTGTCGTACTCCAGCAAATTTTTACGCATGTCGAAGTTGTGGCTTTCGACCTTGCGCTGCGCGGTTTCAATGGCCCGCGTCACCCAGCGGTGCTCGATCGCCTCACCGGGCTCCAGGCCCAGATTCTTGAGCATGGCGCGCATCCGCGGCGGCGTGAAGATGCGCATCAGCGTGTCGTCCAGCGACAGGTAGAACCGCGTCTCGCCGGGGTCGCCCTGACGGCCGGAGCGACCGCGCAACTGGTTGTCGATGCGGCGTGATTCATGCCGCTCCGAGCCGACGACCAACAGGCCACCGGACTGAATCACCGCATCATGGCGCTGCTGCCAGTCGGCCCGGGCCTGCTGCCGCGCGGCGACATCGTCCTCCGGCAGCTTGGCGAGCTCGGATTCCAGAGCGCCGCCGAGCACGATGTCGGTGCCGCGACCCGCCATGTTGGTGGCGATGGTGACCGCACCCGGACGGCCGGCCTGGGCGATGATCTCGGCCTCGCGCTCGTGCTGCTTGGCGTTGAGCACTTCGTGGTGAATGCCGCGCTCGACCAGCATTCTGTCCAGCAGCTCCGAACTCTCGATGCTGGCCGTTCCGACCAGCACCGGCTGCTGCCGGGCGTTGGCTTCGACGATGTCCTTGATCACCGCATCGAACTTGTCCTGAGCGTTGAGGAACACCTGATCGCCGCGGTCGATGCGCTTCATCGGCTTGTTGGTCGGCACCACCACCACTTCGAGGCCGTAAATGCTCTGGAACTCGAAGGCTTCGGTGTCGGCCGTCCCGGTCATGCCGGCCAGCTTCTTGTACAGCCGGAAATAATTCTGGAAGGTGATGCTGGCCAGCGTCTGGTTTTCCTGCTGGACCGGCACGCCTTCCTTGGCCTCCACCGCCTGGTGCAGGCCATCGGACCAGCGGCGGCCCGCCATCATGCGGCCGGTGAACTCGTCGATGATCACCACCTGCCCGTTGCGGACGATGTATTCCACGTCGCGGCGATACAGATGGTGGGCACGCAACAGGGCATTCAGGTGATGCACCAGCACGATGTTGGTGGCGTCGTAGAGGGCGTCATCCTCGGCCAGCAGCCCGGTGTTGCGCAGGATGTCTTCAACGTGCTCCATGCCGGCTTCGGACAGGTGCACCTGGCGCGATTTTTCATCGGCCCAGAAATCGCCCTCGCCGTCTTCTTCGGCCTGGCGGGTCAACTGCGGGATCACGGCGTTGAGCTTGCCCCACAGCGCCGGGTCATCGTCGGTCGGGCCGCTGATGATGAGCGGCGTACGCGCCTCGTCGATGAGGATGGAGTCCACTTCATCGACGATGGCGAAATGCTGCCCGCGCTGCGCCTTGTCCTTGAGCGAGAACGCCATGTTGTCGCGCAGATAGTCAAAACCGAATTCGTTGTTGGTGCCGTAGGTGATGTCGGCGGCGTAGGCGGCGCGCTTTTCCTCCTGCGTCTGACCCGCGACCACCACCCCCACGCTCATGCCCAGAAAATTGTAGAGCCGCCCCATCCACTCGGCGTCACGACGGGCCAGGTAGTCGTTGACGGTGACCACGTGCACGCCCTTGCCGGACAGGGCATTCAGATAGACCGGCAGGGTGGCCATAAGGGTCTTGCCCTCGCCGGTTTTCATTTCGGCGATCTTGCCCTGGTGCAGCACCGTGCCGCCGATGATCTGTACATCGAAGTGGCGCATGCCCAGCACACGGCGCGCCGCCTCGCGAACGGTGGCGAAGGCCTCGGGCTGAATCTGGTCCAGGGTTGCGCCCTCTGCCAGCCGGGCCTTGAGGGCTTCGGTGCGGGCCTGCAGCGCCTCGTCGGTCAGGCCTTTCAGGCCGTCTTCGAAGCTCGCCGTGGCCTTGACCCCCGAAGCCATGCGCTTGACCACACGCTGATTCCGGCTGCCAAACACCCGCGCCAACATCTGATTGAACATGCGTCGTCTTTACTAGTCAGGTCGGGGCGCGGCCATGAACGGCCGCGCAAGATCGGCGCGTAGTATGCCCCAGGCGGTCCGATGACAACGCCTGTCAGGTCAGGGCCGCCGGGCGCACCAAACCTAGCGGGCCGCCTGGATGTAGCGCTGCGGGTTGACCACCTGACCGTTGTAGAACACCTCGAAATGCAGGTGGGGCCCGGTGGAGCGCCCGGTCATGCCAACCTTGGCAATCAGTTGCCCCTTGGTCACCCGCTCACCCACCTTCACCAGATTGGCACTGGTGTGGGCATAGCGCGTGACGTAGCCGTTGCCGTGGTTGATCTCCACCACGCGCCCGTAGGCGCCCAGCATCCCCGACATGATGACGATGCCGCTGCCCACGGTGTAGATGTCGGTGCCGGTGTTGGCCGCGAAATCGATTCCTTCATGAATGGTGCGACGACCGCTGATGGGGTCACGCCGGTGCCCGAACAGGGACGACACGAATCCGGACTTCACCGGACGCCCCTGCGGCTGGCTTTCCTTCTGCTGGCGGCTGACCACCAGCAGGTCTTCCAGCACCCGCAGTTGGCGGGCGCGGTCACGAATCTGTGCTTCGGTCTGCGTCAGGGCGCCGTGTAATTCGGTCGCGGAGGGCGCGCCGCCCTCATCATCCACCGGCACCTCGGGGCCACCGACCGCAGGCGGCGACTGGAAATCGAACTCGCCGGCATCCAGTCCCGACAGCGCGGCCAGACGGGTGCCCGCCGCTTCCAGTCGGGTGATCTGTGCCTGCAGCATGCCGAGTCGCCGCGACAGGGCACGCGCTTCTTCGCCAGATTCGCGCTGGAGTTCGGCAAGCCGATCTTCCTGGTCGGCCACAATCGCCGACCATTGACTCAGGGCCGCCAGCGAGTTGTCGGCCACACGCGCGTCTGCGGCGGGATGCGCCAGGCCCATCTGCCCAATCTTGGCGCCGATCCAGCCTCCGGCCAGCACCATCGTCACCACCAGAAAACCGGCGACAATGGCGCCCCGCTTCAGCGCGGTGTGCCCGAGTGACAATGGCCGGACCTGGCCACCGCGCCGGTTGACGACAATAATCTCCATAACCATGAATTCCAGACGCCCAGAAGGCTTTGTTGTTGGCCAGTGGCTCGCGCAGCGACCGAGTCCGGTCTCCGCGCTTCTGCACACCGCAGCCCGGTATGCCGATGCCACCCGCAAGATTCATCACCACTTCGATGCCGCTTGGGCTCTGCAACTCCGCGTGGTTCGGCAACGCGGAGACACGCTCATTATTTTCTCGGACAGCGCTGCGGCCCTCGTAATGGCCCGCGCCCACCAATCTCAACTCCTGCACGCGGTAACGCCGCTCTTGAGCCCTCCGCCGCAGCGGGCGGTCTTTCGTGTCGTACCGCAGGTGTCATTGCGCTAGAAGCCCGGGTGTGCCGTTCAGGCAGGCTTCAGACCATGCCCGGGTTTTACCGACTGCCCGCCCCCGCTGTCAAATTTCTGACATGCGTGGCGAAGGACCGCGCTTGGGTCAGGCGGCCGCCAGCCGGGACACCGGCTCGAAATGCACGGGGGCGCGCGCCTCGGCCTCGAAGCTGACCCACTCCCACGACTTGCGGTCGGCAAGCAGGGCGCGCACCAACTGATTGTTCAGCGCGTGCCCCGACTTGTAGGCGCTGTAGGCACCGATCACGTGATGCCCCAGCAGATAGAGATCACCGATCGCGTCGAGAATCTTGTGGCGGACGAATTCGTCGTCGTAACGCAGACCGTCGGGGTTCACCACTCGAAAATCATCCAGCGCCACGACGTTGTCGAGGCTGGCGCCCAGGCCCAGGTTGTGGGCACGCAACTGATCGAGCTCGCGCATGAACCCGAAGGTCCGTGCCCTTGCGACCTCGCGTATGTACTGCGTGGTCGAGAACTCGATGGCGGTGCTCTGCTGGGTCGAGCGCAGCGCCGGGTGCGGAAAATCGATCGTGAACGACAGGCGAAACCCCTCGTAGGGCTCGAACCGTGCCCACTTGTCCCCGTCCTGCACATGCACCGGCTGGCGAATCTTGATGAAGCGCTTCGGCACCCCCTGCTCACGCAGGCCCACCGACTGCAGCAGAAATACGAACGGCGCCGAGCTGCCGTCCATGATCGGTACCTCGGGGGAGGACAGTTCAACCAGACAATTGTCGACGCCCAAGCCGGCCAGCGCCGACATCAGGTGCTCAATGGTCATGATCTTGACGTTCTCTTCATTGACCAGCGTGCTGCACATGGTCGCCTCGCGCAGCCAGTCGGCCCGGGTGGGCACATCCACGGCGGGCGACAGGTCGGTACGGCGAAACACGATGCCGCTGTCGGGCGGCGCCGGCAGCAGCGACATGAACACCTTGCGCCCGGAGTGCAGCCCGATGCCGGATGCCCGGATGGTTTGTCGAATCGTTCGTTGTTGCGCCATGGCGAAGTCTGTTGTTCTAGCGGTCAGCGACCCGGTGATGGCGTGCCGACGCGGTGGATTCAAGGCTTGACTTTAGCCTGAAAGCGATTCTGACCCCGGGCGCATGCAAACGTGCGGGCGCCAAAACGCCGCATCAAGGGCCGCCCGGACGCGCCCTGCGCGCGTCCGGGCGAGACCGGTTCAGTCCGCCTGATTCCGCAGGAAGGCCGGAATGTTGATGATGTTGTCATCCAGCCCGATGGGGAACGACGAACCGCCGCCGCCCGCTGCCCGCAAGGCCTGCTTTTGCGGATAGGCATGACGGGGCTCGGCTTCCATCGCCATGGGCTCGGCGGCCGGCCGCAAAAACGCCGCCACCTTGGGGTTGTGCATCGCCGGCGGCGCCTGATGCGCGGCAGGCGCTTCGGCCTGCCGGGGGTTCCCCAGACCGGTGGCCACCACCGTCACCCAGATTTCGCCATTGGCATCGGGGTTGAAGGCCATGCCGCACTTGGCGTCGGCCTCGTCAGAGGCGATGTCGTTGACGCGCTGGTTGATGAATTCCCACTCTTCCATCTCCAGCGACTCGTCGCAGGTCACGTTCACCAGCAGCCCCCGGGCGCCGGAGAGCTCAATGTCATCCAGCAGCGGGCTGGACAGCGCCATTTCGACCGCCTTCTGGGCGCGCCCTTCACCGCTGGCACGGCCAATGCCCATCATCGCCATGCCGCGATTCGACATCACGGTTTTCACGTCGGCGAAATCGACGTTGATGTGCCCCGGCCGGGTAATCAGCTCCGAAATCCCCTGCACCGCGTTGTTCAGCACGTCATTGGCGGCCTTGAAGCAATTCATCACCGTGATCTTTGAGCCGAGCACCAGTGAAAGTTTCTCGTTGGGGATCAACACCAGAGAATCGACGCGCTCGCGCAGATCATCAATGCCCTGCATGGCCACCTTGAGGCGTTTGCGATTCTCGTGGGCAAACGGCTTGGTGACCACCGCCACCGTGAGAATGCCCAATTCCTTGGCCACTTCGGCAATCACCGGGGCGGCGCCGGTTCCGGTACCGCCCCCCATGCCGGCGGTAATGAAAAGCAGATCGGTACCTTCCAGCATTTCACGAATGCGGTCGCGATCTTCCTCGGCCGCCTGACGGCCGATCTCGGGGTTGGAACCCGCGCCCAGGCCGCGCGTCAGCTCAAGACCCAGCTGAATCTGGCTGGTCGGCAGACATTTTTCGAGATGGTCGCGATCGGTATTGGCGCAGATGAACTCCACGCCATCAATACCGCCCTGGGCCATCTGGTTGACCGTATTGCAACCGCCGCCGCCGACGCCGATCACACGAATAACGGCCTTTCGGCTCTGGCCATCCAGAATTTCGAACATTTCCCGCGATTGTTTGCTGCTCATCGTCATCTCCTGCGCCAGAAGCGCTACTCGTGTCCGGCCTGAGCCGGTTAAAAATTGATCAGAACTACTTTCGCTAAGTCTTTTGCTAAGTGACGTTTTAATTATTCAAACTTTACAAGTTTTAATAATCTTTCATCACACCCGTCAAGTCAATGCATTTTTACCGCTTTGCAGCCTGTTTCTAGAAATTTTTCGCAAACCACTCTTTCACGCTCTTCAACCATTGGGCGGCGTTCACCGCATTGTCTGGCGGCCGCTGAAATCCAATGCGATGCGCCGCCAGCAGCAGGCCGGCAGCGGCGGCAGCCGAAGGGTCCCGCAGCAGGGCCTCGGGGCCGGCGATGTTGTGCGGCAACCCGATCCGCACCGGGATGTTGAAAATCTGCTCGGCCAACTCCACGACGCCGGGCATGGCCGCGGCACCGCCGGTCAGAACCAGCCCGCCAGACTTGATCATCTCGTCGGTTTCGGAGCGCCGCAGCTCGCGCTGAATGAAGCGGAAAATCTCGTCGTAACGCGCCCAGATCACTTCCGAGAGGGTCTGCCGCGACAACTGCCGCACCGGGCCGTCACCCACCCCGCGCACTTCGATGACATCGTTGCCGGTAACCATCTGCGGCCAGGCACAGCCATGCTCGATCTTGATCAGCTCGGCCGACGGCGCCGGTGTGCGGAAGGCCATGGAAATGTCGTTGGTGACCAGATTGCCGCCCATCGCCAGCACGGCGCTGTGACGGATGGCGCCGCCGCGATGCACCGAAATGTCGGAGATGCCGGCACCCATGTCGATCAGGCCGACGCCCAGCGACCGCTCCTCGGGCAGCAGCACCGCTTCGGCAGCGGTGATGTGCGGCACGAACAGGTTGTCGAGCACCAGATCGCTGCGCTCGACGCACTTGCGCACGTTCAGCTGCGCCCCTTCCGAGCCGGTGATGAGGTGCACCCTGGCCTCGAGCCGCACGCCGTGCATGCCCACCGCATCGTGAATGCCGTCGCGGCCATCGACCATGAATTCCTGGGGAATGACGTGAAAGATGCGCTGGTCGGCCGGGATCAGCACCGCCTTGGCGGCGTCGATCACGCTTTCGACATCCTTCTGCGTCACTTCGCGGCCACGCACCGGCGCCACGCCGGTGGAGTTGTGGCCCTGAATGTGCGGCCCCGAGGTGCCGACATTCACCGAGCCGATGCGGCAACTGCCCAGCTGTTCGGCGTTTTCCACTGCACGGCGAATGGCGGTGATGGTCGCTTCGATATTGACCACGTCGCCGCGGCTGACGCCGCGGCACTCGGCCACGCCTTCGCTGATCACTTCCATGTGGCCTTCGGGCATCACCTGCCCCACCAGCACCCGGCACTTGGACGTACCAATGTCCAGCGCCACCCATAAATCCCGCTCGTCTCGTCTGGCCATTACCGGCCTCCTTCAGTTTCGTCACCGGTTCGCCAGCGCACGGCAAACCCGTTGGTGTAGCGAAGGTCGATGCGCTCGACCTCGGATTGGCGACCCGTCATCACGCGGCGCACCGGGCCGCCCAACACCGCAACCTTGTCCATGGGATCGACCCGGCCAAACCGCACCGGAATGCCCGGCGCCAGCCGGCCAATCCACTCGCCGCGCACGTCCAGCGACAGCCCCGTCAGGGTCAGCCCGGCTTCGCTCAGAGATTCCCGCAGCCCGTGAAAGCGTTGCAGCACTTCTTCGGCCTGGTCGGCGGGACCATCGAGCTGCGGCAGCTCGGTCGATATTTCGGACAGGCGCGGCTTGAAGATCACCCCGTCGCGGTCCAGCAGACTTTCGCTGCCCCAACGCGCCAGCGGCACCCGCTCGGTCAGAGCCACGTGCAGGCCGCTGGGCCACAGGCGCTCGACCCGGGCCTCGGCCACCCACGGCAGGGTCAGCACCTGGTCACGCAGCACCCGCAAATCGACCGCACTGATCGGCCCGTTCAGGGCATCGGCCAGCACCCGGTGAATCTCGGCCGCCTGCACATGCGTGCCCAGGCCCGACACGCTCAGGGTCGCGGGCGGCTGCGTGGCCTGCTGGCCGGCCGCCCAGAACCCGCCGATGAGCAGGCTGGCGCAGACCAGCCCCGCCACCCAGCGCAAGGCGCGCGTCTCGACCGCGCCGGCCGACAGCCCCATGGACAGCGGCGCGACCGCGTTCATGCCGGCACGGCCATGCGCGCATGGGCGAGCCCGACCATGCGGTCGAGCAGCGCCGGCATGTCTAGGCCCGCCACCCGCGCGGCCAGCGGCAGCAGCGAATGCGAGGTCATGCCCGGCAGGGTGTTGACCTCAAGCAGGGACGGCTGCAGGTCGTCCCCCATCAAGAAGTCGACCCGCCCGAAGCCCTCGCCGCCCACCGCGTCGAACGCCGCCAGCGCCAGGGTCTGCAGGCGCTGCTCGTCCGCCGGCGCAAGGCCGGCCGGGCAGTGATAGCGCGTCGCGTTGGACACGTACTTGGCGTTGAAGTCGTAAAACTCGCCATCCGGTTCAATGCGGATCACCGGCAGGGCCACGCCGTCGAGAATGCTGCAGGTCAGCTCACCGCCGACCACGCAGCGCTCCACCATCACCACCCCGGCGCCGGCCCGCGCCGACTGCCACGCCGCATCCACCTCGGCCGCATCCCGCACCTTCGAAATGCCCACGCTGGAGCCGTCGGACGAGGGCTTCACGAACACCGGATAGCCGAAGGCCTCTGCGGTCGCGCGCAGGGCCGAGGGCGAATCCACCACCTGCCAGTCGGCGGTGGGCAGCCCCAGCGAGCGCCACAGACGCTTGGTCTGCAACTTGTCCATGGCCAGCGCCGAGGCCAGCACGCCGCAGCCGGGGTAGGCGATGCCCTGCAGATCCAGCGCACTCTGCACCCGACCGTCTTCGCCGCCGGTGCCGTGCAACACGCTGATCACCCGCCGCACGCCGCGCGCGGCCAGGGTCATCACCTCGGCCGGGGTGCGAATGTCGATCACCTGCGGGTCATGGCCGGCACTGCGCAGCGCGGCCACCACCGCCTCGCCGCTCCACAGCGACACCTGGCGCTCGGCGCTCCAGCCGCCCATCAGCACCGCAAGGTCGGAAACGCTCATGTGGCCTCTCCCAGCACGCGCACTTCGGGGTGCAGCGACACGCCGGTCTGCGCAGCCACCCGGTGGCGAATCTCGGCAATCAGCGCCTCAACGTCTGCCGCGCAGGCGCCCGGCGCCGTCAGAATGAAATTGCTGTGCTGCGTCGAGACCGACGCGCCGCCAATGGTCAAGCCCTTCAGGCCACAGGCCTCGATCAGCCGCGCCGCGTGGTCACCCGGTGGATTGCGGAAGGTGGAACCGGCGCTGGGCCGGCCCACCGGCTGCGACGCCTTGCGCCGCGCCAGGCTGTCGCGGGTGGCCGTGGCGTGGACGGCATTCACGTCCTCGCGCACACGGAAGCGGGCGGCCAGAAAGCCTGCCACGCCCGCCGGCATCTGTACTTCGCGATAGGCATAGCGCATGGCATCGGCCGGCAGCCATTCGGTGCGGCCGTCGCGATAGATCACTTCGGCGGCCTCGACCTCGGGCCAGGTTTCGCCGCCCCAGGCGCCGGCATTCATCGCCAGTGCGCCACCGATGCTGCCGGGAATCCCGGCCAGAAACCCCAACGCGGCCAGGCCCGCATCGCGCGCCACCTTGGCGACCCGCGCGCAGTGCGCGCCGGCCTCGGCGACCAGCCGCGCGCCGGCGCGGTCAACGGCAATGGCATCGAGCGTGCTGGCCAGGCGAATCACCACCCCGCGAATGCCGCCATCGCGAATCAGCACGTTGCTGCCCAGGCCCAGCCAGGTGAGGGGCGTGTCGGCCGGCAACGCGCGCAGCACAGCCTGCAGATCGGCACGGTCGGCCGGCTCGAACAACACCTCCGCCGGTCCGCCCACCCGCCAGGTGGTCAGTGGCGCCAGCGGGGCCTGGGTCTGCCAGCGGCCGCGCGGACTCATGCCGGCACCCCCTGAATCCGGTACTGCTGCGCCAGCAGCGGCGCGAAACCACCGATGTCGCCGGCGCCCAGCGTCAGCACCACGTCATCGTTGCGAAGCATCGGCAACAGCGCGGCCTCGATGCCCGACACGCGGTCCACCAGCACCGGCTCGACCTGCTCGCGGGCGCGGATGCTGCGGGCCAGTGCGCGCGCATCGGCGCCTTCGATCGGCGTCTCGCCGGCGGCATAGACCTCGGTCATGACCAGGGCATCGACGCCCGACAACACCGCCGAAAAGTCGTCGAAGCAGTCACGGGTGCGGCTGTAGCGGTGCGGCTGGAAGGCCACCACCAGACGCCGCCCGGGGTAGGCGCTGCGCATTGCCTCGAAGGTTGCGGCCAGCTCGCGGGGGTGATGCCCGTAGTCGTCGACCAGATCGAACTCCACGCGCCCCACGCGCAGGCGACCATGGTGCTCGCAGCGCCGGCCCACCCCTTCAAAGCGCTTCAGGGCGCGCGCCATGGCGGCCACGTCGGCGCCCAGTTCCTGCCCGATGACCAGTGCCACCAGCGCGTTCTGCACGTTGTGGCGGCCGGGCAGGTTGAGGTGAAAATCGGCCTCGCTGCCGTCGGCAAGCCGGGCGCGAAAATCACTGCCGTTGCCGGCGGCGCGATGGCTGAGCACGCGCACGTCGGCATCGGCGGCAAACCCGTAGGTGGTGATGGGGCGGCCGATGCGCGGGATCAGCCGGGTCAGTTCGGCGTCGTCCGCGCACAAGATCGCCAGGCCGTAGAACGGCAGGCGCTGCAGAAACTCGACGAAGGTCTCGCGCAGCCGATTGAAGTCGCCGCCGTAGGTTTCCAGATGGTCGGCGTCGATGTTGGTCACCGCCGCCAGCATCGGCGACAGGTGCAGAAAGGAAGCGTCGCTCTCGTCGGCCTCGGCGACCAGGCAGGTGCCCTGCCCGAGCCGCGCGTTGGCCCCGGCACTTTTGAGCTGCCCGCCGATGACATAGGTCGGATCCAGCCCGGCCTCGGCCAGCACGCTGGCGACCAGACTGGTGGTGGTGGTCTTGCCGTGCGTGCCGGCAATGGCGATGCCGAAGCGGAAGCGCATCAGCTCGGCCAGCATTTCGGCGCGGCGCACCACCGGCACCCGGTGGGCGCGGGCGTAGACCAGTTCGGGGTTGTCGGCCTTGACCGCGGTAGACACCACCACCGCATCGGCGCCGGCCGTGTGTGCCGGGTCATGACCGAAGCCGATCACCGCGCCCAGCGCCGACAGGCGATCGGTCGCCGGGCTCTGCCGCAGGTCGGTGCCGGTGACCTGGTACCCGAGGTTGATCAGCACTTCGGCGATGCCCGCCATGCCCGAGCCGCCAATGCCCAGAAGATGGATGCGCTGAATGCGGCGCATCGGCGAGTGCATCAGGGTGGCCGGGGTCATGCGGCACCTCCGCAGGCTTCAAGCACCGCCACGATGTCGTCCGTGGCATCGGGCCGCGCCACGGTGCAGGCGGCCTGCGCACACTGCAGCGCACGGTTGCGGGTCATCGCGCCCAGCCAGCCGGCCAGGTCACGCGCGCTCAGTTGCGGCTCGGCGATGCAGGTCACCGCGCCCACCCGCACCAGCGCCTGGGCATTGGCCGTCTGGTGATCGTCCACGGCGTGGGGATACGGCACCAGCAAACCGCCCAGGCCACAGGCCGAAAGCTCGGCAATGGTCGAGGCGCCGGCGCGGGCAATGACCACGTCGGCCCAGGCAAAGGCGGCGGCCATGTCGTCGATGAAGGCGGTCACTTCGGCCTGTACGCCGGCCGCGCGGTAACCGGCTTCGGCCACCGCCAGCGTGCGCCCCCCCTGGTGCCGCAGCTGCGGACGCTGCGCGGCCGGGATCAGCTCCAGGGCCGCGGGCACCGTCTCGTTCAAGGCCCTGGCGCCCTGCGAGCCACCGACCACCAGCACCCGCAAGGCACCCTCGCGACCGGCGAAGCGCTGTGCCGGCGGCGGCAGCGCGCGCACCGCGTGACGGACCGGATTGCCCACCCACTGCCCACCCGGCAGGGCGCCCTCGAACCCCAGCAAGACCTTGCGCGACAGACGCGCCAGCAGACGGTTGGTCAGCCCGGCGGCGGCGTTCTGCTCGTGAATCACCAAGGGCACGCGGGCCAGCCACGCGGCCAGCCCGGCCGGGCCGGCGACAAAGCCGCCCATGCCCAGCACCACATCGGGGCGCGTACGGCGCAGCAACCGCCAGGCGGCGGTCACCGCACGCACGATGTTCAGCGGCGCGGCCAGCACGCCGGCCAGCCCCTTGCCGCGCAGCGCCGCCACGCGCACCACGTGCAGGGGAATGTCCGTGCGCGACAGGGCCCGCGCCTCGAAGCTGTCGGCGTTGCCGACCCACTCCACGCGGTGGCCGCGCTGCGCCAGCGCCTGCGCCACGGCCAGCGCCGGATAGACGTGCCCGCCGGTGCCTCCGGCTGCGATCAGCACGTTCATTTCCGGTTCTCCGCGGCCTTCGCGGCCAGGCGGTTTTCGTAATCGACCCGCAGAATCAGCCCCAGGGCGGCCATGGCGGTGATCAGCGAACTGCCGCCGTAGCTCATCAGCGGCAGGGTCAGGCCCTTGGTCGGCGCCATACCCATGTTGACGGCGAGGTTGATCAGGGCCTGCAAGCCCAGCCAGCCCACCAGCCCGAAGCAGAGATAGGCGCTGAAGCGCGCCTCGCGCAGCTCGGCGGTGCGCGCGATGCTGAAGCCGCGCAATACCAGCACCGCGTACAGGCCCACCAGAATGGCCACGCCCAGCAGGCCGAATTCCTCGGCGAGAATCGCGAAGATGAAATCGGTGTGCATCTCGGGCAGATACAGCAGCTTCTGGATGCTGTTGCCCAGCCCCACGCCCCACCATTCGCCGCGGCCAATGGCGATCAGCGACTGCGACAACTGCCAGCCGCCCGCCTCGACGTCGGCCCAGGGGTTGGTGAAGTTCAGCAGGCGCTGCATGCGATAGCTTTCTGTGGTGGCAATGAACGCCAGCCCGGCAACCGCCACCAGCAACAAACCGGCGAAGTAGACCAGCGGCGCGCCACTCATGAAAATCATCAGAAACGCGACCGCGTAGAGCACGACCGTGGCGCCAAAGTCGGGTTCGGCCAGCAGCAGCAGGGCGGGAATCAGCAGGATCGCCAGCGGCTTGATCAGCCCACTGAGGCTGGTCTGCACTTCGGCCTGGCGGCGCACGAGGTAGCCCGCCAGGTAGACGAACAGGGCAATGCGCGCCGGTTCCGAGGGTTGAAGTCGCACGAAGGGCGTGTTCAGCCAGCGGGTCGCGTGATTCACTTCGACGCCCAGGCCCGGAATCAGCACGATCAGCAGCAGCGCCACCGCGCCCCCGAACATCAGCCAGGTCGTGCGCGCCCAGAACGCCATGGGCACGCACCACAGCGCCGTGGCCAGACCGCCGCCCAGCATCACGAACAGCAATTGTCGCCAGAAGAACTGCAGCGCCGAGCCCGAGGCGGTCTCGCCCGCCGCCACCGACGCCGAGGCCACCATCACCAGGCCCCAGGCGAGCAGGCTCGTTGCTGCGACCAGCAGGCGGGTATCCAGTCCCAGCCGCAGGTCTGGCCAGGTGGGCAGGCGTGCGTGCAGGTGATCGATCATGCCAGCGCCTCCACGGCGCGCTCGAAGCGCTCGCCGCGTTCCATGTAATTGCGGAACTGGTCAAGACTCGCGCAGGCCGGCGACAGCAGCACCGTGGCCGGCGCGCGGGCGGCGGCGTGGGCGGCGTGCAGGGCGCTGACCATGTCATCGTGGCGGCTGACCGGCACCGCCGGGGCCAGCGCGGACGCCAGCAGCGCCGCGTCCTGTCCGAACACATACGCGCGACCGTCGGCGGCCTTGAGCGCGCCGGCGAGCGATGAAAAGTCCTGGCCCTTGCCCTGGCCGCCGCCCAGCCAGTGAATGGGCGCGGGCAGGCCGTGAATCGCCGCCAGGGTCGCGCCCACGTTGGTGCCCTTGCTGTCGTTGAAATAGCGCACGCCGCGCAGCTCGCGCACCCTCCGGCAACGGTGCGGCAGGCCGGGAAAGGCCTGCAATGCCGCGATTTGCGCGGCGCGCGGAATCGCCACCGCATCGGCCAGCGCCACGGCCGCCAGGGCATTGGCGGCGTTGTGCAGCCCGGCGATCTGCAGCGCATCCAGCGGCAGGGTGAACCGCTTGCCGTTGACCTCCGGTACGCACAGCGACCTCTGCCCGTCCACCTCGGCCAGCCCGTAGTGGCCGGCTGCCGGGGCGTTCAGACCAAAATGCCGGATGCGCGCACCTGCGGCCACCGGCATCGCCATCACCGCCGCATCGTCGCGATTCAGCACGGCCACATCGACCTGGCCGAGCAGGCGCGCCTTGGCCGCGCCGTAGGCCCGCAGGTCGCCGTGGCGGTCCAGATGGTCTTCAGACAGATTCAGCACCGTTGCGGCCGCACAGTGCAGGCTGCAGGTGGTGTCAAGCTGAAAGCTCGACAGTTCCAGCACGTACAGCGACACCCCGTCGGCCAACAGATCCAGCGCCGGCGTGCCCAAATTGCCACCCACCGCCACCCTGAGCCCCGCCGCGGCGGCCATCTCGCCCACCAGCGTAGTGACGGTGCTTTTGCCGTTGGAGCCGGTGATGCCGATCACCCGCGGTCGCGGTGCCGCCTGGCCTTGAATGGCACGGGCGAACAGTTCGATGTCGCCGATCACCGGCACGGCCGCGTCGCGCAGTTTCCGGATGAACGGCTCGCGCAGGTCCACCCCCGGCGACACCACCGCCTCGGCATACGCACTCAGCGGGCCGGGGGCATCGAAACGACCGAGGTGGAAGTGCACCTGCGGGTACGCGGCACGCAGCGCGGCGATACCGGCCGGCTCGGCGCGTGAATCGGTCACCGTCACGCGGCACCCCTGCTGCACCAGATAACGCAGCGCCGACACGCCAGACAGCCCCAGCCCCACCACCAGCACCGGCGGACGCGGGTCGTGATGAGGATGGGCGGTGGGCGGCACGGGCGCACTCATCGCAGCTTGAGACTCGACAGGCCGATCAGCACGAGAATCAGCGTGATGATCCAGAAGCGGACAATGATCTTGGGCTCGGGCCAGCCCTTGAGTTCGTAATGGTGGTGCAGCGGCGCCATGCGGAAGATGCGCTTGCCGCCCGAGTACTTGAAGTACCCCACCTGCAGCGCCACCGACACGGTTTCGGCAACGAACACGCCGCCCATGATGGCCAGCACGATCTCCTGCCGGACCAGCACCGCCACCACGCCCAGGGCGGCGCCCAGCGCCAGCGCGCCCACGTCGCCCATGAACACCTGCGCCGGATACGCGTTGAACCACAGAAAGCCCAGACCGGCGCCGGCGATGGCGGTGCAGAAGATCGCCAGCTCCCCCACGCCGGGGATGTAGGGAATGCCCAGATACGCGGCCATCTTGATGTTGCCCGAGGCATAGGCGAACACCCCCAGCGCCGAGGCCACCAGCACCGTGGGCATGATGGCCAGGCCGTCGAGGCCGTCGGTCAGGTTCACCGCGTTGGAACTGCCGACGATCACCAGATACGACCAGAAAATGAAGAACAGCCCCAGCGGAATCGTCACGTCCTTGAGGAACGGGATCAGCAACTCGGTTTCCACCGGCGCCTGCGCCGTCATGTAGATGCCGATGGCGGTGGCGAATCCGGCCAGCGACAGCCAGAAGTATTTCTTGCGCGCCGGCAGCCCCTTGGGGCTCTTGTGCTTGATCTTGATGTAGTCATCGGCAAAGCCGACCGCGCCGAACGACAGGGTGACGAACAGCGCGAACCAGATGTAGCGATTCGACAGATCGGCCCACAGCAGCGTCGCCACCGTCACCGCCGCCAGGATCAACACGCCGCCCATGGTGGGCGTGCCGGTCTTCTTCAAATGGCTTTGCGGCCCGTCGTCACGCACCGGCTGACCGAACTTGAAGCGGTACAGCTTGCGGATCATCAAGGGGCCGAAGGCAAACGAGAAGATCAAGGCCGTCAGCACCCCGAGCACCGAACGGAACGTCAGGTACCCGAACACGTTGAAGCCCGACACATAGGCCTTCAGCCAGTCGGTCAATTCGAAAAGCATGAAGATTCCCCTGATGAGGCGCGGCCCTGCAACAGCGCGCTGACGACCTGCTCCATGCCCGCCGAGCGCGAGCCCTTGACGAGCACCGTGATGCCACCGGCCAGATCGGGTTGCAGGGCCGAAATGGCCTGCTCCCGGCTGGCAAACCATTCGGCGCGGTCGCCAAAACCGAGCGCCAGGCCACGCGCGGCCGCGCCCACCGCCACCAGACGCTCGATGCCGCATTGGGCCGCATGGGCCCCCACCTGCCGATGCGCCGCATCGCTTGCCGCACCCAGCTCGGCCATGGCGCCCAGCACCGCCCAGCGGGGCGACGGCTGCGCGGCCAGCCAGTCCAGCCCGGCCTGCATCGAGCCGGGATTGGCGTTGTAGCTGTCATCGGCCACGCGCCAGCCGCCGTCGGCCTCGAACACCCGCAACCGCCCGGCCTCGCCTTCGGCCTGCGCCAGCCCGGCGGCGATGGAGACGGCGTCAAGCCCCAGGGCCAGCCCCACGGCGGCGGCGGCCAGCGCGTTGTAGAGGTTGTGACGGCCGACCAGCGGCAGGTGCACCGGCGCCCGGTCGTGCGGCAACACCAGCGTGAACCCCAGCGACTGGGCGGTTTCCGCGATGTCGACTGCGCGCACCTCGGCTTCGGCCTGCAGGCCGAAGCGAATGACCCGGCGATCTCCCGCCAGCGCCTGCCACAGGGAGCAATAGGCATCGTCTGCATTGAGCACCGCGATGCCGTGGGCCGGCAGCGCACTGATCAGCTCGCCTTTGCCGCGGGCGATGGCCTCGCGTGAGCCAAAGCCCTCCAGGTGGGCGTCGCCCGCCTGGGTGATGACGCCGATCTGGGGCCGTGCCCACGCGGCAAGCCGGGCAATGTCGCCCAGATGATTGGCACCCATTTCGATCACCGCCGTGCGGTGCGCGGGCTGAAGGCGCGAGAGCATCAACGGCACGCCCAAGTGATTGTTCAGGTTGCCGGTGGTGGCACACACCGGCCCGCGCGCGGCGACCACGGCGGCGGTGAGGGCGCGGGTGGTGGTCTTGCCGTTGCTGCCGGTGATGCCCACCAACGGCAGGTCGAAGCGTGATCGCCAGGCCGCGGCGGCGCGCTGCAGTGCCGCTTCCGGCGAGACCACCACCCATTGCGGCAGCGCCGCCGGCTGGGGCCGCGAAACGATTGCGGCCACCGCGCCGGCGGCCTGGGCCTGCGCCACATAGGCATGTCCGTCCACCCGCTCACCCGCCAGCGCGACGAAGCACTGACCGGGCTTGACCCGGCGGCTGTCGATCTCGAACCCTGCGAACGCAAGGTCGGCATTGGCATTGGCGTCGGCGCTGGCCTCGGCGTCGCGCGCGGCGGCGAGCGGCGCGGCGCCCAGTGCGTCACTGATCCAGCGCAGGTCGGCGCTCATGCGTTTGCGCCCGGCCGGTGGGCCAGCCACTGACGCACCACCTCGCGGTCACTGAACGGACGCGCCACGCCGGCCACCCATTGCACGCTCTCGTGGCCCTTGCCGGCAATCAGCACCAGATCGCCTTCACCGGCAGACGCCAGCGCCGTCTGGATCGCCTCGGAGCGATCGTGGATGACCGCGAACTCATCATGCGCACCGACGATGGCGGCGGCGATGGCGTCGGGGTCTTCCGAGCGCGGATTGTCGGTGGTGACGATGACCTGATCGGCGCCCGCGGCGGCGGCCTCGCCCATCAGGGGCCGCTTGCCCGAGTCGCGGTCGCCGCCACAGCCGAACACCAGAATCAGCCGGCCGTCGCAATGGTCGCGCGCCGCGGCCAGGGCCGCCGTGAGCGCGTTGGGGGTGTGGGCATAGTCGATCACCGCCAGCGGCGCGCCCGGTGCGGTGAACCGCTCCATGCGTCCGGGCGGCGGGCCCACTTCGGCCAGCACCGCAGCCACATCGGCCCACTCGAAGCCGCCCTCACGCAGGGCGCAGGCGGCGGCCAGCAGGTTGTAAAGATTGAAACGGCCCATCAGCGTGGTATTGACGGCGTGCGCCCTGCCGCCCGCGCGCAGGATGAACTGCATGCCGTCGCGGTGCTGTCGCAGCAGTTCGGCGCGCACCACCGGCACGTCGCCACCCTCTTCACCGCCCAGGCCGTAGGCGATCACGTCGGCGCCTTCGGCCAGCCAGCGCGCGCCCCAGCGGTCATCGCGATTGAGCACGCTCACGCCGCGGCAATGTTCGGTGAACAGGCGCCGCTTGGCCGCGGCGTAGTCGCTTTCGGCGCCGTGATAGTCCAGATGATCGCGCGCCAGATTGGTGAGGATGGCCACATCGAAACCGATGCCGGCAACCCGGTGCTGGTCCAGCGCGTGTGACGACACCTCCATGGCCACCGCGCGCATCCCGTCATCCCGGGTCGCCGCCAGATCGGCTTGCAGGCGCAAGGGATCGGGCGTCGTGTGACTGACGCTGCCCAGGGCTTCCAGCCGCCCGGACCCCAGCGTGCCGATGTAGCGACAGGGCTTGCCCAGGCGCTCCAGCGCCTCGGCGATCAGCCACGCGGTGGTGGTCTTGCCGTCGGTGCCGGTCACGCCCACCGTGAACAGCGCGTCGGCCGGATTGCCGTGAAAGCGGGCGGCGATCACGCCCAACTCACGGCGCAGGTCGGGAATGACCACCGCCGGCAGCGCCTGCGGCACCGGACGGCCCGGCACCGGCTCGACGAGCACCGCAACGGCGCCCGCGGCGGCCGCCTGGGCCACGAAGTCGAGCCCGTGCCCCGCGCCGCGCACCGCGCTGAGCGCCACGAACACATCGCCGCGACGCACCTGGCGCGAGTCGCTGACCAGACGCGGCACGGCCACGTCGGGCACCCCGGTTGCACGGTCTTGCAACAGGTCGGGCAGACGCCAGTTCATCGACGCGTGACCCCCGTAGAGGGCAGGGCCGCCGACTCGATCAACTGCGGCTGCACCGACTGGGCATCCGGGGCAATCTGCAGCAGTCGCGCCGCGCCTTGCATCACCTCCGAAAACACCGGCGCCGCCACCTGACCTCCGTAGTACTGGCCCTTTGGCTCGTCGATCATCACGATGCCGACCAGCCGCGGCCGCTCCACCGGCACCATGCCGATGAAGATGGCCTGGTGCTTGTTGTCCGAGTAGCCGCCCGTGGCGGCAACCTTGCGGGCGGTGCCGGACTTGCCCGCCACCCGATAACCCTCCACCTGGGCCCGCTTGCCGGTGCCGCCCTCGGCCACCACCTGTTCGAGCATTTCGCGCACCTGGCGGGCGGTGCCGGGCGACACGGCGCGCTGTGGCGGTGCCCGCAGACCGTCGCTGAACAAGGTGAGCTGCGGCATCATCCCGTCGTTGGCCAGCGCTGCATAAGCGCGCACCATGTGCAGGGCATTCACCGAAACGCCGTAGCCGTAAGACGCCGTGGCGGTGGCGATCTGCCCCCAGTCGGTGAAATGCCGCAGCACCGGCAGCGCCTCGCCAGGAAAACCGCTGAACACCGGCTCACCGAGCCCGAAACGCTGGTAGCCGGCCCACACGTTCTCTGCGCCCATGGCCAGCGCGATCTTGGCGGCGCCGACGTTGCTCGACACCGCGAGCAGGGTTGCAAGATCGATCTCGCCGCGACGTGCGATGTCCCGTACCGTGAGGCGCCCCACCTGCAGGGTGCCGCCGGTCACGTCGATGATGCTCTGGGTGTTGTAAAGGCCCAGATCCAAGGCCTGCGCCACCAGCAGCGGCTTGATGGTGGAGCCCGGCTCAAAGCCATCGACGACGGCGCGGTTGCGAATGCCGGCAGCAAAGCCGCGGGCATCGCCATTGTTCGGGTTGAAGCCGGGCTGCGCCGCCATCGCGAGAATTTCACCGGTCTGGGCGTTGGCAATCACCACCAGGCCGCCCTTGGCCTCGGTCTTGGCGACCGCGGCCGCCAGCTCGCGATAGGCCAGGTACTGCACGCGCAGGTCGAGGCTCAGGTTCAGCGACTCACCGGCCACGGCCGGGGTGAACTCGCCGCCATCCTCGATCACCCGGCCACTGCGGTCACGAATCACCCGGCGGCTGCCGGCCGTGCCCGACAGGCGCGCTTCCTGCGCCTTTTCCATGCCTTCAAGGCCAATGCCATCGCGACCGGCGAAGCCGACCACCTGGGCCGCGACCTCACCGGCCGGGTAATAGCGTGCGAAGTCCGATTCGGAAAACACACCCGGCACTTTCAGGTCGAGCAGGCGGCGCGCCTCATGGGGGCTGATCTGCTCGCGCAGGTACACGAACTGCCGGCCCTTGCGCGCGGCCAGAAAGGTTTGCAGCTCGCTGGGCGCGCGGCCCAGGGCCTCCGCCAGGCGCTTCACCGACTCGGGGTCGGCCAGCACCGCATCTGGCACCACCCACACCGACGACACCGGCGCCGACAGCGCCAACGGCTCGCCGTTGCGATCGAGAATGGCGCCGCGATGGCCGGGGATTGTCAGGTTACGCACCTGGCGCTTGTCACCCTCGCTGCGCAGAAAGTCGCGCTCGATCACCTGCAAGTGAAACGCGCGGCTGACCGACAACGCGGCCAACACCGCGAATCCGATCAAAATGAAGCGCCCGCGCCAGGCGCCGACCGGCTTCGGCCCCACCGGCACGATGGTGCGGTTGCTGGCCTTGGCGCGTTTCTTGAGCGGCATTTTGGTCATCGCGGCGCCTTCAGCGGCACGATGACGTGATGCTCGGGTTCGAGCATGTCGAGCTGTTCACGGGCAATGCGATTGATGCGGGCGTGGTGGCCCAGCGTGGCTTCTTCAATCTGCAATTGCGCCCACTCCGTCTCAAGGCGATTCCGTTCGCGGCGCATCTGGTCCAGCGCCGTGACCTGCGCGCGGTTCTCGTGCTTGGCCACGACCACGGTCACCGCCGAAGCCATCACCGCCAGCAACAGCGCCACCGGCATCCACAGCGCCCAGGTGCGGCTCATGGCAAACGCTCGGCGCTGCGCAACATGGCGGACCGGGCGCGCGGATTGACCGCGCACTCGGCATCACTGGGAAACTGCTTTTTCAGCACCTTGATGCGTGGGGCATCGGCACTGCCTTCGTTGCGCAGATAGCGCTTCACCATGCGGTCTTCGAGCGAGTGAAAGCTGATCACCACCAGGCGGCCGGCGGGCGCCAGGGCCTCGACCGCCTGCGGCAAGGCCGCCTCTAGCGCGCTCATCTCACCATTGATGTGAATGCGGATGGCCTGAAAACTGCGCGTGGCCGGGTGATGATGCTTCGAGCGTGGCCCCGGCACCTTGGCAATGAGTTCGGCCAGTTCACGGGTGCGGGTCAGCGGTGCGGTCTGCCGGGTCTCGACGATGCGCCGCGCGATGCGGCGGCTGTTGCGCTCATCGCCAAAGCGCCACAGCACGTCGGCAATGTCATCGGACTCGGCCTGCGCCAGCCACTCGGCGGCGCTCTGACCGACCGATGGGTTCATGCGCATGTCCAGCGGGCCATCGTGGCTGAACGAAAATCCACGTTCGGCGTTGTCCAGTTGGGGGCTGGAAACGCCGAGGTCGATGAGAATGCCGTCCACCCGGCCGACGTCATCGGCCAGTGCCTGCGCCAGGCTCGCAAAATTGGCCGCGTGAATCCGCACATTGGCCGCCTCGCCATACCGGGCGCGGGCCACGGCGATGGCCTCCGGGTCCTGGTCGAACAGGTGCAGGCGCCCGCTGCCTTGCAATGCCGCGTGGATGCGCGCCGCGTGGCCGCCGCGACCAAAAGTGGCATCCACATAGCAGCCGCCGGGCCGCAGATCGAGCGCCGCCAGGGCTTCGTCACACATGACCGGCCGATGCGCCGCAGGAACGGCAGGCGCCTGCCCTTCGCGTCCGGGAATCGCGTGGGCGGGAGAATCCGGCCGCGACATGGCTAGCGTTTCAGCGCCCGGAAGGCGTCTTTCAGGGTGGGAAGGATGCTGTCGGGACCTTCGCCGTACATCGCGGTCCACTTGTCTTCGGCCCAAAGCTCGAAGCGATTGATCTGCCCCACCAGCACCACCGAGGTGTCGAGATGGGCCTGCCGGCGCAGCAGCGTGGGGACGCTGATCCGGCCCTGCTTGTCGAGCTCGCATTCCACCGCGCGACCGACGAACGCACGTTTCAGCAGCTCGGCGTGCTCGCGATTTTCCATTTGCACGATGGATTCACAGATCGCGCGGAATTCGGGGGCGGGGTAAATCTCGAGACAAGGCTCGTAGCCCATCGTGATGACCACCTGGGACTGGCACTGGGCATCGAGCGCGTGACGATAGCGGGCCGGCACGGCAAGCCGCCCCTTCTCATCGACCGTGAGCTGATGTGATCCAGCGAACATCCAGAGCGATCCTCGATGGGATGGAATGAGGTTTCCCCACGATTCCCCACTTTCCTCCCGTCCGAGGGACTATAAACCACCCTATATCCCCCCGCAAGCCAACCCGGCCCGTTTTTTCTTTGATTAACAAGACCTTACGTGACAAAGTACCACTGACTTGCTAGATCAATTAAAACAATAACTTATGAAAACTACTTAAAGTGTTTTCGCATTCATGCCCTGCACAAGTAGGGCGGCCCGTGGCCGCCGGGGTTTGGCCCCCGTTCCAACGTTCAACGGCGGGCACGGCCCGCCCTACCAAAGACACCCGTCGGCTGGTGCGTCGACGCCGATGGGGCGACATCCCCGTAGGGCGGCCCGTGGCCGCCGGCTTTGGCACCCGATCCGACCTTCAACGGCGGGCACGGCCCGCCCTACCAGAGGCAACCCGTCGGCTGGTGCGTGGGCCCCGCGAACGCTCAACCCGCCGCGCGCTGGGCCAAGGCGGCCACTGCGGGCAGCGTCTTGCCTTCCAGAAACTCCAGGAACGCGCCGCCACCGGTGGAGATGTAGCTGATGCGGTCGGCGACTTCGAATTTGTCGATGGCGGCCAGGGTGTCGCCGCCACCGGCCAGCGAAAAGCCATCGGATTCGGCGATGGCCAGCGCCAGAGCCTTGGTGCCCGCGGCGAAGCTGTCGTATTCGAACACGCCCACCGGGCCGTTCCAGACGATGGTGCCGCAGTTTTTCAGCAGGCCGGCCAGGGTGGCGCGGGTCTTGGGGCCGATGTCGAGAATCATCTCGTCGGCTTCCACGTCATCGACCAGGCGCACCTCGGCGTGTGCTTCGTTGCTGAACTCCGGCGCCACCACCACGTCGAGCGGCATGGGAATGTCGCCGCCGCGGGCGCGGATGGTCGCCAGGATCTCGCGCGCCGTATCGAGCATGTCGGGCTCGTAGAGGCTCTTGCCCACGGGCTTGCCGATGGCGGCCAAAAAGGTGTTGGCAATGCCGCCGCCGATGATGAGCTGGTCGGCCTTGTCGGCCAGGGTCTTCAGCAGGTCGAGTTTGGTCGAGACCTTCGAGCCACCGACAATCACCGCCAACGGTCGCTTGGGCGTGGCCAGCGCCTTGCCCAGCGCATCCAGCTCGGCCGACAGCAGCGGACCGGCGCAGGCCGTCGGCGCCTTCAGGGCCACGCCGTGGGTGGAGCACTCGGCGCGGTGCGCGGTGCCGAAGGCATCCATCACGTAGACATCACAGAGCGCGGCCATGCGCGTGGCCAGCGCCTCGTCATCGGTTTTTTCGCCGACCAGAAAGCGGGTGTTCTCGCCCAGGGCGATCTGGCCGGGCTGCAGCGCCACGCCGTCGATCCAGTTGCTGATCAACGGCACGGTGCGACCGAGTTGTGCCGACAGCCATGCAGCCACCAGCGTTAACGAGTGCTCGGGCTCGAAGCGCCCCGCCTTGGGGCGGCCGAGGTGCGATATGACCAACACCGACGCGCCGCGCTCCAGGGCCAGCTTGAGGGTCGGCAGGCTGGCACGCAGACGGGCGTCCGAGGCGATGCGGCCGTTGGCGATCGGCACGTTCAGATCCTGACGGATCAGCAGGCGTTTACCGGCGAGGTCCAGCGATTCAAGGCGAAGAAAATTCATGGGCAATGGCACTCACGGACAAAAAATTCAGCGGGCATAAAAAAGAACCGGCATCGCTGACACGATGGCCGGTTCTCGGGTCACCTCATCACGGGTACGACTTACTTCGCGTTGGTCAGGGCCACCGCGGTGTCGAGCATGCGGTTGGAGAAACCCCATTCGTTGTCGTACCACGACGCCACCTTGACCAGACGCTTGTCGATGACTTTCGTCAGCAAGGCATCCACGGTGCTGGAGGCCGGATCGTGGTTGAAGTCACTGCTCACCATCGGCGCGTCGGTGTAGTTCAGCACGCCTTTCAGCGGGCCGTCGGCGGCGGCCTTGAGCACGCTGTTCACTTCCTCGGCCGAGGTGTCGCGCGCGGCCACGAAGGTCAGGTCCACCAGCGACACGTTGATGGTCGGCACGCGCACCGAGTAGCCATCGAGCTTGCCTTTGAGTTCGGGCAACACCAGGCCCACGGCGGCCGCGGCGCCGGTCTTGGTAGGAATCATGTTGTTGACCGCCGAGCGCGCACGGCGCAGGTCGGAGTGGTACACGTCGGTCAACACCTGATCGTTGGTGAAGGCGTGAATCGTGGTCATCTGCCCGTGCACCACGCCAATGGCGGTCTGCAGCGGCGCCACCAGCGGCGCAAGCCCGTTGGTGGTGCACGACGCGTTGCTGACAATGCTGTCGCTGGCCACGAGGGTGTCGTGGTTCACGCCATAGACGATGGTCTTCACGTCGTTGCCGGCCGGCTGGCTGACGATCACCTTCTTGGCGCCGCCCTTGATGTGCAGGCCGGCCTTTTCGGCCGTGGCAAAGAAGCCTGTGCATTCCATGACCACGTCAACTCCGAGTTCGCCCCAGGGCAGCTGGGCCGGGTCGCGGTTGGCCAGCACGCGAATCTTGTCGCCGTTGACGATCATGTAATCGCCTTCCACTTCCACGGTGCCGGGGAAGCGGCCATGCGTGGTGTCGTAGCGCGTCAGGTGGGCGTTGGTGTCAACCGGACCCAGGTCGTTGATCGCGACGATCTGCACGTCTTTGCGACCGCTTTCATAGAGCGCACGCAACACATTGCGCCCGATTCGTCCGTACCCGTTGATCCCGACCTTGATCGCCATCGCCTACCGTCCTTTTTTGGTAAATGAACTGCACAAAGCGCCAGAATTGGCGTCAATGCGTGTTGAGGGGCGCATATTTTAACTGACTCGAACCCGACTCATTCTCGACCGCCGATCTGCAGGCGCCTGCGACCTGCCGTCAGCGGTCAGCCATCACGCCAGAGTCGGCCCCAGTCGAACCACGGCCCCGGATCGGTCTTGCGGCCGGGCGCGATGTCGCTGTGGCCCACCACCCGCTCGCGGGTGATCTGCGGAAACGCCGATTGCAGTGCCGCCACGACCTGCCGCAGACGCCGCATCTGCGCGGCGGTGAACGGCCGGTGGTCCGAGCCCTCAAGCTCGATGCCGATCGAAAAATCATTGCAGCGATCCCGGCCCTGCCAATGCGAGGCGCCGGCATGCCAGGCACGGGCGCTGAACGGCACGAACTGAATCAGCTCACCGCGTCGGCGGATGAACAGGTGCGCCGACACCCGCACACCCGCCAGCGCCGCGAAGTAGGGATGCCCGGCCGGGTCCAGCCGGTTGGTGAACAACTGCACCACGGCAGGGCCGGAAAAGCGCTCCGGCGGTAATGAAATGGCGTGAATCACCAGCAAAGAAATGTCATCGGCCACCGGCCGCGCGTCGTGGTTGGGCGAGGCCACCTGGCGCGCGCCCAGCAACCAGTCGCCGTCGGCGCTGACCCGCACGCCGCCCGAAAACCGTGCCGTCGTTACACTCGACCGCATTGCATCTGAACGAGGAGGTCGCATGTTGCGCCAAGGGTCTGCGTTGTGGGCGGGGCTTTCATTATGGGCTGCCGTGGGCCTGTCCGGCTGCGCGCTGGTGCCGCCCACCGGCGACGACAGCCCGGTCCCCGACACGCTGCCGCCGCTGCCCGAGGTGCGCATTCCGTATCAGGAACACCAACTCGACAACGGCCTGCGCGTGGTGCTGCACCAGGACCGCAAGGCGCCGCTGGTGGCGGTCAACGTCTGGTACCACGTGGGCAGCAAGGACGAGCGCCCCGGCCTCACCGGCTTTGCCCACCTGTTTGAACACCTGATGTTTCGCGGCACCGAGCACTTCGACGACGACCCCTTCAAGTTGCTGGAGCCCATTGGCGCCACCCGCCTCAACGGCACCACCTGGTACGACCGCACCAACTACTTCCAGAACGTGCCCACCGGGGCGCTGGACCGCGCACTGTGGATCGAGGCCGAGCGCATGGGCTTCATCTTGCCGGTGCTCACCCAAAGCAAACTCGACGAAGAAGTGGGCGTGGTACTCAACGAAAAGAAGCAGGGTGAAAACCAGCCCTACGGCGGCATCTGGGAGATCATCGCCAAGCGCGCCTGGCCCGAGGGCCACCCCTATTCATGGACCGCCATCGGCTCGGAAGAAGACCTGCGCGCCGCCACCCTGGACGACGTAAGCCACTGGTTCGAGACCCACTATGGCGCGGCCAACGCCACGCTGGTGATTGCCGGCGACATCGAATTCGGCGACGCACTGGCACGCGTCAAACACTATTTTGGCGACCTGCCGCCTGGCCCGCCGCGCCAGCGCGTCGAAGCCTGGGTGGCGCCGCGCGACACCGCCACCCGCCACCGCCTGCAAGACCGCGTGCCGCAAGCCCGGCAGATCATGACCTGGAACGTGCCCGGCTACTGCGCGGCCGACCACACCCTGCTGGAACTGGCCGCGCAGGTCTTTGCCAGCGGTAAGAACACCCCGCTGTACGACCGGCTGGTCTTCAAGGAACAGCGCGCCACCAGCGCCTCGGCCGGCATGCTGCCCACCGAGATTGCCTCGCAGTTCCTCGTCGACGTGATGGTCGCCACCGACGCCGCCGTGCCCGACACCGAAGCGGTGGTCCGCGAAGAACTGGCGCGTTTTCTCGCCGAAGGCCCCAGCGAAACCGCACTGGAGCGCGCGCGCACGCAAATTTTTGCCGGCGCGGTGCGCGGCCTTGAACGCATCGACGGCTACAGCGGCAAGGCCAATGCACTGGCCCAGGCCGCCGTGTACTGCGGCGATCCCGGTTTTGTCGACGTGTGGCTCGAACGGGTGCGCACCGCCACCCCGGAGGCCGTGCGCCACGCCGCACGGCGCTGGCTCTCGCGCGGCGACTTCACCCTTACCGTCGAACCCTTCAAGGCCGAAGCCGAGGCCGAGGCCGAGGCCGCAGCCGGACCCCAGACCGGCGCCGATGCCCCCGGCGCGCTCGATCGCAGCATCATCCCGGCGGTCGGCGAAGCCGATGCCCTCAGCCTGCCGAGCCTGGAGCACTTCACCCTCAGCAACGGCATTCGCGTGGCCCTGGCCCAGCGCGACGCGGCGCCGGTGGTGCAATACACCCTGCTGTTCCCCGCCGGGCATGCGGCCGATCACCTGAGCGCGCCCGGCACCGCGTCACTGGCGATGGCGTGGATGACCGAAGGCGCCGGCACCCTCGATGCGCTGGAACTGGCGGCCGAATCCGACCGCCTCGGCGCGGCCATCAGCAGCGGCAACACCCTGGACCTGTCGTTCGTCAGCCTCAACACCCTCAGCTCGCGACAGGCCCCCAGCCTCGCACTGATGGCCGACGTGGTGCGGCATCCGCGCTTCGCCCCCGACGACTTCGAGCGCCTGCAACGGCGCACCCTGGCCGCGCTGGCCCAGGCCGCGGCCGACCCCACCCGCATCGCCAACGACCGCTGGGCGCGCGCCCTGTTCGGGGCCGATCACCCCTACGGCATGCCCGGCAGCGGGCTGGGCACACCGGAGTCGGTGCAGGCCATGACCGCAGACGCCGTCAGCGCGTTTCATCGCCGGTGGCTGCGCCCCGACCAGGCGCAGATGCTGATCGTCGGTGACACCGACCGGGCCACCGTGGAGCCCCTGCTGGAAGCCAGCTTCGGCGACTGGCAAGCCCCCCGCGAGGCACCGCCGGCCCTGCCCCTGCCGCCCGTGGACGCGCCCGGAGAGCCCAAGGTCTTGATGGTCCATCAACCGGACGCGCCACAGTCGGTGCTGCTGGTGGCCGCGCTGGCCCCGCCCTTCGCCGCCCCCAATGCACGCGCGCTGGACGTGGCCAACAGCGTGCTGGGCGGCACCTTCGCCGCGCGCCTCAACCAACGCCTGCGCGTGGAAAAAAGCTGGAGCTACGGGGCCTACTCCCGCCTCAACGCCAGCCTGGGCCCGCGGGCCTGGGTGGCCAGCGCCAGCGTCCAGACCGACCGCACCGCCGACGCACTCGCCGAGTTGATGCACCTGCTCGAAGAGCCGCTGAACACCCGGCCATTCACCGCCAAAGAAGTGGAATACGCCGCCGGCAACCTGACCCGCAGCCTGCCGGGCCGCAACGAGACCACCGGCGAGGTCGCCAGCGCGCTCATGCTGCCGCTGGTCCACGGGCTGGACGAGGGTTACTGGAACGACTACGTGCCTGCCATTCAGGCGGTGGATGCCGCTGCCGCACGCGAGGCCTTTGCGGCGCTGGGCCTGCCCGAGCGCGCCGTCATCGTCATCGTGGGCGATCTCACGCAGATCGAAGCGCCCGTGAATGCCGTGCTCGAAAAACGGGGACTCCAATAGCCACCCCCCTCTATCTGGCCGCCGACCCGGTACAGGCCCACCTGCTCAAGGACCATCTGGCCGAGCATCACATCGAGGTCGATGTCTTCGACGCCCACGCCGTCGGCGCGCGCGGTGAACTGGCGGCCATCGTCTACCCCCGCCTCGTGCTGCGTGACCCGACGCAGCACCAACGGGCACGCGCCCTCATCGCCCGCTGGGAAGCCCGTAGCGACCAGCCCGACTGGCCCTGCCCCTGCGGCGAGCCCAACCCCGCCGCGTTCGAAACCTGCTGGGCCTGCGGCCGCGAGCGCCCCTGAGTCACCACGCCATGCACGTTGCGCTGTATCAACCCGAAATTCCGCCCAACACCGGCAACATCATTCGTCTGTGCGCCAACACCGGCGCCCGGCTGCACCTGATCCATCCACTCGGCTTCAGGACCGACGACAGGTCATTGTCACGGGCCGGGCTGGACTACCACGAGCAGGCCGTCATCACCCACCACACCGACTGGGCCGCGTTCTGCGCCTGGCACGCCCAACAGCCACCGCACCTGCTCTGGGCCTACACCACCAAAGCGACCCGGCGCCATGACGATGCCGCCCCCGGCGCCGACGACATCCTGCTGTTCGGCCCGGAAAGCCGAGGACTGCCCGCCGACCTTCTCGACAGCCTGCCCGGCGAACAGCGCCTGCGTTTACCCATGCGGCCGGGCAGCCGCAGCCTCAACCTGTCGAACACAGTGGCCGTGGCCGTCTATCAGGCCTGGGGTCGGTTGATCTAGACCTGGCACCTGACCCGACCTCCAGCGGCGGGCACGGCCCGCCCTACGAGCGGCGAACCGTGGGGGAGGCGCGATGTCGCGCCCCGTAGGGCGGCCCGTGGCCGCCGGGCTTGGGTTTGGCGCGCGACCCGACCTCCAACGGCGGGCATGGCCCGCCCTACGAGCGGCGAACCGTGGGGGAGGCGCGATGTCGCGGCTCCGTAGGGCGGCCCGTGGCCGCCGGGTTTTGGGTTTGGCGCGTGACCCGACCTATAACGGCGGGCATGGCCCGCCCTACGATACGATCGGCCATGCCCAACTACGTCCGGTCCCGGGTGGCAGGTGGTTGCTACTTCTTCACCGTGGTGTCGCGCGACCGCCGCCCGATGCTCACCACCGACGCCTGCCGTGCGGCGCTGCGCGCGGCGATTGTCGAAACGCGCCAACGCTGGCCGTTCACCGTGGACGCCTGGGTACTGCTGCCGGACCACCTGCATTGCCTGTGGACCCTGCCCGACGGTGACGCGGATTTTTCCCGGCGCTGGTCGGTGATCAAGCGCCTGACCTCACAGGCGCTGGGCGAATCAATCTGGCAGCCGCGGTTCTGGGAACACACCATTCGCGACGAGCGCGATGCGCAGCACCACCTCGATTACCTGCACGGCAACCCGGTGAAGCATGGGTTGGTGGCGCGCGTACGCGACTGGCCGTATTCGACGTTTCATCGCTTCGTGACGCAGGGCCTGTATCCGCCAGATTGGTACAACGCCGCGCCGGATGTGGACTGGGATTGATCGACGGCGCATCCCCCGTAGGGCGGCCCGTGGCCGCCGGGTTTTGGGTTTGGCGCGTGACCCGACCTATAACGGCGGGCATGGCCCGCCCTACGAGAGGCGAACCGTGGGGGAGGCGCGATGTCGCGGCTCCGTAGGGCGGCCCGCGGCCGCCGGGTTTTGGGTTTGGCGCGCGACCCGACCTATAACGGCGGGCATGGCCCGCCCTACGAGAGGCGAACCGTGGGGTGAGGCGCGATGTCGCGGCCCGCGGCCGCCGGGTTTGGCTACCGCAACGCGCGCCACCCGGCGAACAGGGCGCCGCCCAGCAACGCCACCGGCGCCAGCAGGGCGCCGCCCGGCGCCAGCGCCATCAGCAACACGCCGCTGATCAACAGGCTGCCTGCCAGCAACGCCCAGCGCGTGCGCCGTCCATTGGTCTCAACGGCATCCAGCAGCGCCGCCTGCTGCCGACGTGCCAGCGCACCGCCCAAACCTTCGCCACGCTCCAGCTCGCGCAGGGTGCGCTCAGCGATGCGCGGCAGGGCCTGAGCCAGCACCGGCAACTGAAACTTGGCCTGCTGCGCCAGGGCCTGCGGACCAAGGCGGTCGCGCATCCATTGCTCAAGAATGGGCTTGGCGGTTTTCCAGAGGTCCAGTTCGTCGTAGAGCTGGCGCCCCAGGCCTTCGACCTGCAGCAGGGTTTTTTGCAGCAGCACCAGTTGCGGCTGTACCTGATAGTTGAAGCGCCGCGCCACCTGAAACAGCCGCAGCAGAAAGAAGCCGAACGAGATATCTTTCAGCGGTCGCTGCCAGATCGGCTCGCAGATGGTGCGAATGGCGCCTTCAAACGCCTCGACGCTGGTGCCCTCCGGAATCCAGCCGCTCTCCACATGCAGCTCGGCCACGCGCCGGTAGTCGCGGTTGAAGAAGGCCAGGAAGTTTTCGGCCAGATAGCGCTGGTGATCCTGCGTGAGCTGACCGACGATGCCGAAATCCACGGCCAGGTAGCTGGGCGCCGCCGGGTTGCGCGCATCGACGAAAATGTTGCCGGGGTGCATGTCGGCATGAAAAAAATTGTCGCGGAACGTCTGCTTGAAAAAGATCTCGACGCCGCGTTCGGCCAGCACCTGAAAGTCCACGCCCATGCCGCGCAGCCGGTCCAGCTCACGGATGGAAATGCCCTCGATGCGCTCCATCACCAGCACGTTGGGCCGGGTGAAGTCCCAGAACACGATGGGGTGATAAATGAGCGGGCTGCCCAGCCAGTTGCGCCGCAGCAGGCAGGCATTGGCGCCTTCGCGCATCAGGTCCAGCTCGTCGGTGAGGATGTGCTCAAACTCGGCGACGATGGCCAGCGGCCGCAGCCGCCGCGCCAGCGGTGACCACCGTTCGGCCCAGCGGGCCAGCGCGTACATGACCGCGATGTCTTCTTCCACCTTGGCCTCGATGCTCGGCCGCAGCACCTTGACCACGACCGGCATGCCCGGCGTGCCATCGTCGTTGCGCAACACCGCGCCGTGCACCTGGGCGACAGACGCGGCCGCCATGGGCGCGTCTTCGAACGACGCGAACAGCTGGTCCACCGGCTTGCCCAGGGCCTGTTCGATCAGCGCCCTGGCTTCGGCGCTGGGGAACGGTGGCACCCGGTCCTGCAGCTTGGCCAGCTCATCGGCAATGTCGTGCGGCACGATGTCGGGCCGGGTGGACAGCGCCTGGCCCAGCTTGATGAACACCGGCCCCAGTTCTTCCAGCGCCAGCCGCAGGCGCTCGCCGCGCGGTCGCCGATCCTTCGACGGCGCGCCGCCCAGAAATTCCTTGAGTCCATAGCGTCGGTAGGTGGCGTGAATGTGCCAGAGCCGCGCCAGCGCGCTCATGGCAGCAGGCTCCGCTCCAGACGCTGCAGGCGGGCTTCGAACCGGTCCACCGCATCACGCAGCAGGTCAACCTGGTCCTGCCACGCTTCAACATCGACCCGCCGCGGCAGGTCGCCCGATTCTTCCTGCAGGAATTCAGTGGTGTTCAGCGCCAGGGTGCTGAAGGTTTGCCGCCCCCATTGCAGGGCCGAGCGCATGAATCCGGCGGCGCGATGCGCCAACACATCGCCCAGCCACGGCGCCAGCCACTCCTCCACGTCGGCGCCGACCAAATTCAACGCGGCGGCGAAGCGACGCAGCGTTTCGGCATCGCCGCGCACCTGCAAACCCTTGGCCGAGAACGGCTCGCCACGCGCCATCTCGGCACCGCGCGCCAGCAGCTCCACCGGGCTGCCGGTGAGGGTCACATCGGCGGGCGGATCCGGCTCGTCAACGCCCACGCGCACGCTGCCGCCCGGCAACATTTCAAGCAGAAGATGCCAGCCCAGCGGCGTGAGCTGCACCGCAATGCGCTTGCCCGCAAGCGACGCCAGCGCGGCCTCGGCCTCGGGCTCCAGACGCAGATAGCGATTCAGCGCCACCTCGAGCGCGGCGGCCAGCGGTGCCGGCGTCACAGCTTGTACCCGCGATGCACCGCCACGATGCCGCCGGTGAGGTTGTACACCTGCACCCGCGAAAAGCCCGCCGCTTCCATCATGCCCTTGAGCGTGGCCTGGTCCGGGTGCATGCGAATCGACTCGGCCAGATAGCGGTAAGAGTCGGCATCGCCCGCAACCATCTGGCCCAGCCTGGGCAGCACGCTGAACGAGTACGCGTCGTAAATCTTGGCGAGCGGCTTGGCCAGCGGCCTGGAAAACTCCAGCACGATGGCGCGGCCACCGGGTTTCAGGCAGCGCCACATCGAGCGCAGACCGGCATCCTTGTCGGTGACGTTGCGCAGCCCGAAACCAATGGTGATGAGGTCGAAGCTCTCGTCGGCAAACGGCAGGCATTCGGCATTGGCCAGCACCGGCGGCACCTCGAGGCGCCCCTCGTCCAGCAGCCGCGTGCGCCCTTCGTTGAGCATCTCGGGGTTGATGTCGGACAGCACCACCAAGCCCTTCGGGCCCACCTGTCGGGCAAAGGCACGCGTCAAATCGCCCGTGCCCCCCGCCACGTCCAGCACCCGCTCGCCGGCACGCACCGCGGCCAGATCGATGACAAAGCGCTTCCAGATGCGATGAATGCCCATCGACATCAGGTCGTTCATCACGTCGTACTTGGCCGCCACCGACGAAAACACACCGGCAACGCGCTTCTGTTTTTCCGCCAGCGGCACCTGCTGAAAGCCGAAGTGGGTCGTGCCGTCGGGCGGCTTGGAATTGTGGTCAGTCATGCCCGGATTGTAGCCGGGCCCGCGCGTGGCCAGCCCCCAAGCGAGCCGGTGCCCTGAACCACGCAGCTGAACCGCTTGCCCCGCACATCGTGCTGTTGCCCCTGCATGACACCGCGCGTCAGGCTGCGGCATCCTTAAACTGCACCCTTACGAACACGCGCGCGGCAGCCCGCCAGTGGACATGAATACACCCATGAAGCATTGCTAAGTCAACACCACCGTACTCAATGAAGAGCCCATGGTGGCGGTACGCCCCGGCGCCCTGTCGGCCGAAGACTGCGCCTATCTGATCAAGGCCGCTCGCGGAGAACTGAAACGCGCCAAGGTGTCGCTCGACAGCGGCGCTGCCGAGCTGCCGGGCCGCACGGGCAGCAACGCCTGGCTGCGTTACCAGGACGACCCCACGGTGCAGCGCATCGGGCAGACCATCGCCGACTGGATTGGCATACCGCTTGCCAACGCCGAGGCCATACAGGTCATTCACTACGGGCCCGAGCAGAAATATGGCGCCCACTTCGACGCCTATGACCTGCATACCGAAAAGGGGCGGCGCTGCTGCGCACGGGGCGGCCAGCGTCTGGTGACCTGCCTGATCTACCTCGATGACGTTGCGGCCGGCGGCAGCACCAGCTTCCCCAAACTGGGGCTTACGGTGCCGGCGGAAAAGGGAAAGATGCTGATCTTCCACAATGTGGATCGAGCGGACTACACCAAGGCCCATCCGCTCAGCCTGCACGGCGGCGACCCGGTGCTGGACGGCGAAAAGTGGGCCTGCAACATCTGGTTCCACGAGCGGGCCATGAGCGCGGCCGCCGAATTCCCACCGCTCAAGGCCAGGGCATCGCCGGCCCTCACCCCCGACGCGCCCCGCACCAGCTGTATCGTCTCGAATCGCTCGGCCGAACAGTTTGAGCAGGTCGCCGCCCGGCTGGCACCCCGTCTGCAACAGCAGGCCCGTTCCACCCTGCTGCTGTACTGGGACACCTTCGGCAACACGCCCGACTACGACACCCGTGGCTACGGCCGGGTCGTGCAGCTCATCGACCGCAAGCTGCTCAACGCCGTCTCAAACAAGCGCAAGCTCGGCGAAGCGGTTGCCGCTGCCGGCTTGCATCACCTGTGCCCGTCGACCTTCAGCAGCGTCTCCGACGCCCTCGCCAGCGGTCTTGCGCCCAAATTGTGGTTCGTCAAAAACCCCTACGGAACCGGCGGCAAGGGCATGTCGTGTGTGCCCCACGCGGCGCTCGCCGGGCTGGAACTTCCCCAGCACGCCATCCTCCAGGCAGGCGCGCAAAACCTGCACACCCTGAACGGCAAGAAGTACACCATCCGCGCCTACGTATTGGTTTGGAACCAGCTGTATTTCGTCTATCCCAATGGCGTCGTCATTGTTCACGCGCCGGACTACGATGAAGCCAGCCCCGACGCCGATGTGCAGATCAACCACGCCGGCTACATGAATCCGGCGTCGGGCGTGGTGATGAAAAGCCTCAGCGATATCGGACTGGCCGACGACGTGACGCAACGCGCCCACCAGACCATGACCGCGCTGCAGCCGGTGCTTGCCAACCTGATCCGGGCGTCCAGCCCAGAGGCTTACGTCATCCTCGGCGTCGACTTTCTGCGTCAACAGGACGGGGCGCTGCAATTGATCGAGATCAACGCCTTCCCCAACTTCACCCACACCGGGCACATCAATCAGACGGTCAATATCCCCATGCTCACCGCAGCGCTGGGCATGATGCTAGAGGGCGGCGAGCCCCCGGCGGCCAAGGCCGGCGCAGCCACGACGGTCGCGAAGGTCACGGCACCCACTGCTTCGCCGGCCCCAGCGCCTTCAGGCTGATCACGTCGCGATCGCGGCTCATCCCGGCCTCGGCAAGCCGGGCCTCGTAGCGCGCCCAGTTGGCCTCGTAATCCCTGGCCAGGCGGTCGAGCACCGCCCAACTGAACAGCCCGGTGTGGTGGCCGTCATCGAACACCAGCTTCACCGCATAGCGGCCCACCGGCTCGACCCGCGCCACATTCACCGTCCGTTTGCCCCCCACCAGCAGCGGCTCACTGCGGCCATGCCCCCAAAGTTCGGCGCTGGGCGAAAACACCCGCAGGTACTCCAGAGGCAACGCCGCATGGCGACCGTCTGCAAAGGTCACTTCCAGCGTCCGGCTGGCCCGGCGTAGCTTCAGCGCTTTCACATTCACCATGCTGCAGATTGTAGGCGGCCAGCGCGCCCGGCTCGGTGACAAACATTACGAGATGCGCCGGGGCGACGCCCACGTGCAGCCTCGCGTGCCCTATAAACTTGCCCGGCAACCGACGCGCCTCAACCCCAAACCAGACGAGACCCCATGGGCAACCGCTTATCAAAAATCGCCACCCGCACCGGTGACACCGGCACCACCGGCCTGGCCACCGGCGACCGCCTGCCCAAGCACGACCTGCGCGTGCACGCCATGGGCGAGGTGGACGAACTCAACTGCGTGATCGGGCTGATCCTGACCCACCCACTGCCCGAGGCCATTCACCAGCGGCTCGCCGCGACACAGCAAGAGCTGTTCAACCTGGGCGGCGAACTGGCCATGCCCGGCCATGAACTGGTGAAAGACGCCCACGTGCTGGCGCTGGACGAGGGGCTGGAGCGGCTCAACGCCACCCTGCCCCCACTGAAAGACTTCATCATGCCCGGCGGCAGCCCGGCCTGCGCCCATGCCCATCTGGGTCGCGCCGTGGCCCGGCGTGCCGAACGCGCCCTGTGGACCCTGCACGCCCAGGCGCCCCTCAACGCCAACCCCATGCGCTATCTCAACCGCCTGTCGGACTACCTCTTCGTCGTCGCGCGGGTGCTGGGCCTCGGCATCGCCGAAGTGCAGTGGGACCTGTCTCTTATACACATCTCCGAGCCCACGAGACCGAGGCTGATCTCG